>OGVZ01000025.1_pt1 | contig 19129 bp, 27 predicted proteins | sample 1575881 | NCBI WGS metagenome assembly OGVZ01 (sample SAMN07581520, study PRJEB24739) | freshwater metagenome | place: Singapore | collected 2015-01
GACACCGATATACTTATTGACCCCTCTACTACACCAGGTGGTAAAATTTCTAAATCACTTGTAGTATATTGCGCCGATACTGCTATAGTTTCTTCTGGTTGTAGAATAAATGCTGATGGTGATAATGTTACTCCATCTAAGTTAGATGTTAGCACCGCAGATAAAATATAATTTGGTGCAATATTTTTTGCAGCAAATGTACGAGATTCTATACTACGAGTTCTTAACTTGTAGGTGTTTAGAAGTTGTGTTGTATCTAATAGTAAGTAATCTGCGGCAATACTGTAAGCATACCAATTACCCATGATTTAGCTTTTTGCGGTGGTGGCGGAACTACGCCTGGATGTACTATTGATTGCAGAGGCATTACAATTGCTACGAATCCGGTATCAATGCCAAAGATTACTCTTGTTCCTCCCTACATGATGAATCCAGCAGTTTTAGGATTATCAACATGGGGGATATTAGAAATGAGTGGACTTGGCCATAGTCCAATTTATTTAACAAACTATTTTCAGCAAACATATCTTGCAGCAGGAACGGGAGATTTAAGAGTAAGTCCACAATCTGTTGGGCCTTATGCAGAAGTGCCATTTGTATATGCTCCAACATTTAATACAGCAGATCATGTAACATTATATTGGAAGATACAGACATATAATATTACAAATCCTGATTTTCAAATTGAATATGATGGTACATTAACAGGTGGAAGTCCTATTGTATTAGTTCCTGTTGGCTCTGTTGCATCTAATACTATTTATGAGGGTCAAATAGATATTCCATCATTTTTAGATCCTGGAACACCTAATAATATAGGCGAGTTTATTATTTCAAGTACAACAATTACAAATGGAGATATTATTGAAATTGCACCTCAATATATTTCATTACAACAAGTTCAAAAGCCAAATCTTTTAGCCACAGCCAATCTTGATTGCAGTACACTTAATGACTATAACACAAGTGCTATTGGTGACAGCAAAACTGCTACCTTCCAGTTATATTATGCAAACGAGTTCAAGGATTATGTGCGTGTATGGTTCAATCCTTGGATGTTTGATGCTACTGCTGATTTCTTAACCAAGTATGGAAATATAGCTATTACAGAGCCGCAATCAGGATGGGTAGCCGATGTTATGGCTTCATGGATAGGAGCAGGGCCACAACCTATGGCATTTTCAGGGCCAAATAATCAGCTAAACTATCGTTGCTATATCAATATAATTGACCAGCATCAGTTTGAAATCATCTTTGATTTCTTCTTAATTCAAGACCTAAAAGATTGGGTTGATTTATATGATATAGACAATAGAAGAAAACTTGTATTCACAGAGAATACACCTCTTGCGCCTTATCTGCTGAATGCTTCTAATTCAGTCTATCTGAATCAGAAGGCGATGGGTTATCTAATTTATATCTATGACCCTAATGTAATTGTTGGAAGCGTTGGAACGCCACCTAAGCCTATCTATTGCGAATGCTTCATAGATAGAAAAGTAATGTTTGATGTTCGCTGGTGGAATCAGGGATTGAATGGTGGATTACCGGAAATGAGCAATCCAACATTTGCTTTTACTCGCAATTCAAATCCTGTAAGTCAGCTATCAACGATAAATCCTACTAATGTAACATTCACTGTATTCTATCCTAATACGATAGGCAATGCTGTGTTTTGGCTGTTTGATGAATCCAATACGGATAATTCGATCGACTTCTATGCTAATTACGATTCATCAAGGGCGTTAATTCCGACTATCACTACGCCAGGAGTAATTGATAATCATCTTGAATCTCCATCACAGGCTATTACTTCTTTGGGTGGAGGATATTATTCTGTTTCATGCAGAATTGGAACTGGCGTTAATCCTAATGGCAGCTATCGTCTTGGCGCAATCTGTTATTCATCAGGAACAGATGTTGTCAACAGCTTCTTGTCTGACACACTTTCTGTTAAGTCAGTTCCTGATGTAAATGACATATGCTGTCCGCTTGATGTAGATGTGCATTGGCTCGATTATATGACCGACCATAATACATCTTGCTTTATGCCTACGCTTAAAGAGCGTGTTAGGAATAGGATGTATATTGAGGGAGGTGCATTTAATGATTGTCTAATTACGCTTGGTATGCCATCAGGAACAAGCTGGATTGACTATCTGGGTTATTTTGCCTTAATCATATATCAACGTAGAGATAATTATCCGACAATTAACGATAGGACATATTTTATCTATGATCAAATGGATGCTTATCGTGATACATCAATATCGGGGAATTGGAATTACAATTCATCAAAGCCTTTAGTAATCAGCGATGATGGAACAACTATATATTCAGAATGGGGCGGAAGAGTACTATGGAATGATACTCCATTACCAGGAAATAAGGTCATTAAGAGTGATATGACAAATTGGTTTGACTTTACACCTGTTTCAGTTGTGCAAGGCAATCAATATGTTGCAGCAAGTAATGTCACATATAATTGGGCAGACAAAGACATTTATTTCCAATATATGTTGGTATTTGATTTGAGTTCATTTATACCTGGAGCTACATCAGTAACTCTTGCTCAAATCAATCAGTTGCATCCTATGGATTATGATAGTAATACTAATCCTTATGGTCAGATTCTTGATACTATCACAATTACAGGATGGAAAGACGGAACGCCCACTACATTAGTTGGAAGTTTCTGTGCTGATAAATACGATTATTTAGAAGTAGAAATTCAAGAAGTTGGTGCGCTTGATGGAAAATTAATTGCTACTCTAAACTATCAGCCTTATACGGAATATACAATAAAAGAGCATGAATCATATGCTTCTACATCAGGCGCATCGCAAATGATTGATGTAGAGATGTATGATGTAGATTCTGATTTTGTAGGAGGTGTTGCTAAATTCAAAATAGACACTTCATTATTACAAGCAGGTAATTATCAAATTTGTGCTATAAGACTACCTAACTAATGGGATATTATACTTCATATCAAAGAGCAAGTGGTGAAATCTTCTGTGATCAGACGGCAACAGTATGTACTACTTTTACCGATCCTGATCATAGAACAATATGCCATGAATTAAGAATGATTGATTGTGGGGCAGGAAACTGTCCTACTGCTGTTGTAAATAATGGATTATTGATTTGCAGCGAAGATTCGGGATGGAATTGCAATCTATGTGCTAATGATTTGCCGTATAATAGTCCGGTAGATCCAAGCGATACATTATATTTCCAATTCCAACAGATTGATAATATCAATACATGGTCTGCTCCAACTTATGGTTGGGGTACAGGAGGTTGTGATGTATTTATGAAAGATTGCTGTACTGGCGATTATCTTGAGGCTTCTCCTGGCGTTCCAAGATCATTAACATATTATTCGGGTGAGAAATTTGTTGGGCGATACCAAACAATAGAACAAGGTTTAGGTCAGTACAATGATTTCCAAGGAATAAAGATTCCATTATCTTCGATTTATACTGACTTCAAAGTTCAATTCCCTTCATCAAATTGTTTCTATTTAGAATTCGTATTCTATTTAAGTGGAACGACAGAAACATTATATACTGAAACTTACGAATTCGTAAACTGCAAAAATACCATTTTGATTAGCAGCGATTATACCAATAAAGATTGTGATGGCTATTGGTATGGTAAATACGCCACTAAATTTGGAAATAACTTTTTGCTTGGAACATTCTTCTACTATAAGAATGAATACCGTGTTCCGGCATATCTTGAAAGGCGTAACTTCCAAATCAATAAGCAATTTGTAGGTAATTTCAATCGTACTGTCAACTCACAGATGGTAGAGAATTGGAAATTGCTTACCGAGCGTATTCCCGAAAAAGTAGCTTTGATTATTGCTAAAATCCTGTCAGGAAGCAAAGTCTATATTGGAAATGGTGAATTCACTGCCAGTGGTGTAATCAATAAGAATAATGATGTTGGCAATCAGTGGTTCTTGGATGCTGACATTTCACGTACTAACTGCTCTAAAACATTCTCTTGTAATTAAATAAAGCGATGATAGATATTAACGAATTAAACAGTCAGATAGGCAAACTTAAAAAGCCTGACAATTATGACCACTGGACAAAGGTCAGAGAGGAAATGTATGTCCACACGAGAGGAAAGAATCCAGGCAAAATCCTTACCGATCGTAGGCCAAACGAAGATCCTGACGTACAGAAGTACAGACTTATGATTTATGAGCCTATTACAAAAGGCTCTATGAATCGTGCTATTGATAAACTGTATCGCATATTTATCAGTGCTAATTTCTCGATTCAGGTATCGCAGGAGTTGAGCCAATATCTTGATTTGAAGAAATTCAAGAATCAGTATTTCTACTCATATATTCAGAAATATGTGGTTAGGAAAATGATTGAAGATCCGAATGGTTATTTGGTGTGGATTCCTTATGGAGAAGGTCTTGAAAATCCTGCTGTAAAAGTAGATGTGGATGGCTATCTCGTATCATCGGAATATATCAAATATGTAGATGATGATACTTTGATGTGGTATGAGCCGAAAGAGAAATCTGAAGTTCTTGAAGCTGGAAAGAAAGTATATAAGGGTGATGTTTATTATACGATGACTTCAGAGTCATTCTATAAGCATACACAGTATGGAGTAAAGTCTGATAAGAATTTCCAAGTAACAGAAATCTATCGCCATAATATTGGTTATCTGCCAGCAATGGTACTTGGCGGTGATATGACTGATGAGGATTACTTTGAATCATATTTCAGTCCGTTTCTGCCTTTTGGAAATGAAGCTATCCGGCAATACAGTGATTGGCAAGGTGTAATGACCACATCTGCTTTTCCTTATCGTGAAGAGGTGGCTGAAAATTGCGATGCTCCTGGATGTCGTGGTGGTGCTGTATTTAATGAGGAGGAGAATGAGCATTATCCCTGTAAGGTATGTAAAGGCACAGGAAGGATTATAGTACGCTCACCCTACGGTGTATTTATGCGTGACAAGGGCAATGGCGCATTCGATGGTAATTCCTTGTCGGATGCTCCTATGGTGCGTTTTGTATCTCCTAATGTAGATATTATCCAATATAGCGGTGAGGCATGGCAGACCTTGTTGACGAAGGCGGAAGATGCTTTGCACCTAAATTATATTGAGGAGGCACAATCAGGTGCAGCTAAATTGGTCGATCGGGAAGATGGATTTATGTCGTTGACGAAAATCAGTAATAACGTCTTTGATGAAATCATCTATAAGTCACTTCAGATTATCGAGAAATATAGAAATGTAGTTCAATCCTTTGATCCTGTAATTGTCAAGCCGGTATCCTTCAGCATGAAAACTGAAGAGGCATTGATGTTTGAGATTACGCAGATGTCGGAGAAGAATGCTCCGGTGGCTTTCCTTGTAGAAACAACAAAAGATTTGGCCAAGAAGCGTTTCAGTGGCAATAAGACGATTAGCCGTGTCATCGAGGTATTGGTAAGCTATGACCCTATTTATCATATCGCTACTCGTGATAAGCAGATGCTTTTAGCATCAGGCACTATCAAAAAAGATGATGTGGTTAAATCGTTATTTGCCTATAAGACATTGATGGCTTTGCTGTCTGTCAATGGAACTAAATACCTTGAAAAGAATCTCGCAGAGATATTTGCTGATTTGGATAGAGAGATGCAGCCTATTGTTGACCAATACAATCAGATAAGCCTTATTAACCTGTAATGGCAAAGGAAAAGGATAAAGATATAAATGCACTTGTTGACCTCAAGGAATCATATATTGATGATTCAGAGGTAGAGTTATTGGATGGCTTCGATTCAATAGAGAATGCCATCTATAATGCGGTTAATAAGCGCATTTTATCAATGAATCAGAAAGATGGCAAATTGATATTTGATGATGAGAATGTATTGGCTGTCAATCAAATAAGTGCCATTGTTCTTGCTGCTATTCAAGCAAGTAATTATCCTAAAAACGTAAAAGGCTATCTGCGTAATTTCGATCAGGTAAAGCAATATAATGCTCGTATTCAAGGGAAGGCTAATGGAATAGGCTTTGCTGAATTGGAAGAGTTAATTAGTCCAATGCAGCAGCAGATGGTTGCCAAAGTCATGGAGGATTTGACTGGGCAGGGAATAGATGTAGAATTCATCCGTCCGCTTACAGAAGGCATCTATCGTAATTTGGTATCAGGCTCTACCATTGCTGATATGCAGAAATCTTTGACTGAATTTATCAAGTCTGATGAACAACGATTAGGGCAATTCAAAAAGTATGTTTCTCGCATGAGTCGAGATGCTATGCTTCAATTTGATGGGCAGATAAATGCTCGTATTGCTGCTGAATACGGATTAGATGCCTATATCTATGTAGGCACTATTATTAGAGATAGTAGACCACAATGTATCCAATGGCTCGGAAAGCAGATTCTGACAAAAGCTGAATTGCCACAGTTAATTGCCGGTGCATATAATTATGGCAGTGGCATGATTCCAGGTACAACGGCTGATAACTTTGCAGTATATCGGGGAGGCTATAATTGCCGTCATACGGCAGTTCCAATTAAATTAACTCCCTCTGTACGAAAACAATATGGATTAGATTAGTTATATTTGTTCCTAAAACCAAAAAACGATGTTACCTAAAAAGCTAAAAATTCAAGACATCAAAACGGGTAAGATTAGGGAAATAACCCAATATGCTCATTCCATCAATCAAAAGCATGGCAATGACAAAGCATATATGGTTATGCCTGATATTGATGAGGCTCGTGTAGAGAAAATTCTTGAAACACGTCCTGAATCAATCCCTACCTATGATCCTTATACCAATGAAATATCATTGGATGAGTTCGAGGAGGCCGATATAGATACGACTCCAGTAGATGAATACGGCTATAAAATCTCGGATCAGCTTATGAATGAGCCAGTTAAAGAAAAGAAAAAACGTGGAAGAAAATCAAAAAATCACAACAATGAATAATCTCGAAAAGTTTCTAAAAAAAATTGGAGTTAATGAAGCTATTACAGCGAAGTTGACCGCAGAAGATGAAGTAAATATAGAAGAAATTGTTTCTGATTGGAAGAACGGTTTCAAAAATGTCATCTCTAATGATCCTGATTTCATTCAGCCTATCAAAGATGAGATTAGAGGCACTGAATTGAGTAAGGTGGAACATAAGATTAAAAAGACGTTTGGCCTTTCCACAGAGGACGTAAAGGATAAAAAGTTCGATGAGATTATTGCCACAGCTTTTGAGAAAGTAAAAGCTACTGGAAATAATACTTCAGAAGAATTACAGAATAAATTGATGGAATTGACTCGTGAGAATAAGAAACTCATGGAGGAGATTATTCCAGCAAAGGAAATGCAAGCACAGGAGGTGATTAAAGGCTATAAGAAAGAAACATACATCCGAGGATTACTCGGAAGTAAGAATCTTATTGTAAAGCCTGATATTGCATACCTGGCAGTTCAGAATCATTTGAATTCAGCGTATCAGATTGATTTTGAGGACAATAGTCCTATAATCAAGACTAAAAATGGCCTATCTCCTTTGAATGAAGAAGGAACTAAAACTCTTTCTTTAGAGGAGATTATTGATAAGAAGTTAGCAGAGGATGGATTGATCGTGCAGAGTAATGGACAGATGAAGTCTGCTCCACCTACCAATAAGACGGTCAAGACTACTCAAATGACAGAGGAAAGAAAATACAATCTTCCAGGCATAAAAAGTGCGGAAGAAAATGCCGAGCGTATGAAAAATCTTCGTACATTTGGTCAGTAATCGGGTCGGCAGACCTTAAATGCAACCTGGGAAGGCGTTCCAAAACGCACCGGGGTAATCTACCCAAAAAGATACATCTGTTTTTACGGACTGGTATTTTTTTGGGTTTCGCTTTTTCCGGTAGTACATAAAATCTAAAACTTAATTTCTAAACACAATGGCTTATACCGAAGGACTTTGTTCCGCAATCCAAGTAAACCTGAATGACATTGCAGGTTCTAATGCTCCTGCTCTTCGCAGAGAGAAAGTAGGTTATGTTGATGCTCTGATGAGTGATGCTAACCGTGCAGGCTTCACTGCTCAAATCGTTCCGACAAACGGTAAGTTCCGTACTGTCCAAATCAATTACCAAACGCAGCTTTGCGATGGTGATGTTTCTACCTCTTGTACTCCTAATTGTACGCCTGATGTAGATCCAGCTCCGTCTGAAGCTCTTATCACCGAGTTTTCTTGTCTGAAGTACAAGATGGGATTCGATGAGAACGAGATGCGCAAGCTGTGTGAGGCTGACTCTGTATGGGTTGGTCAGACCATTATGAATGCAATGAATGCTGTCAACGTAGCTTTGGATAAGGCTTTGTTGGCTGGCATTGGTAGTTCATACTATTTGGCTGATTCAGGAACTTGTACTTCCGGAAACCTTGATGTTCCGTTGTTCAACACCAGTGGCCAAGTAAATCCGATGGCTTGGGCATATATCAAGCATATTTATGAGCAAACGGGTGCTAACGGCATTCCTTTCCTCATTGGTGGAGGATCTATCGACCTGTTTGCAAAAGCTACTCAAATGGCTTGCTGCAATACCAACTATGGTATGGATATGAGCAACTGGATGAGCGATGCTTACTACTACTATGATCGTTTTGTAAATAGCGTTGAAAGCGCAACAGCTACTTATCTTCTTGCTCCTGGAACTCGTCAGCTTGTTCTTTGGAATAAGTATGTAGGTGACTATGCAAAGCGTAATGACAGCTTTGAGCATGGTACTGTTGTTGACCCCTTCACTGGTCTTGTTTATGACCTGAAAACCAACTATGACGATTGTACCGAGAAGTGGTATGTTGAGATTGGTCTTAACTACCATCATTGGGCAATTCCTGCCGGTGCTTGTGCTTGCCCTGAATATACGGGACTCACGCTGGTTAATGATTGCTCTGCTGGTGCTGCAATTGCTTGCCCTGCGTAATTAAATAAAATGGGAGAGGGTAACACCTCTCCCTTCATTCTCTAACTCTAAAATTAAATATAACATGGCTATTTGTGCTACAACTTGCGCACCTGCACTACCGGCTTCCTATTCAGGCGGTTGCGGAATTAAAACACGTCCTGGAGGCATTAAACGTCTTTGGTTTGTAAAATGCGATTACGAAATTCCTGATCCTTCTGATGATGCAGACTGGACCGCTGCTCAAACTACAACTCCTGAACCAAATGCTGTTGGATCGGGACTTCTTATGGGGCAAAAGGCTAAAGGCTCTTTCACCAAGAAGCGTATTGCATCTTGTATGCCTGAAGGTATTGTAGGTGCTGAAAAGCAGATTACTTTCCAAGATTACAATACTGATACGGTAACTTCTCCTGGCCCTGGATGCTTGGCTTATACATTTTGGAATACCATTCTTGTTGAATCTTCAAATTACAAGTTGTATTACGAAACTTGTGATGGTTATGTATATGGCCCTATCAATGACTTCGTTCTTGAAGTTGATGAGGTAATTGAGGACAACAATACTGGTTCATCTTATTTTGATGGAACTGTGTTGTGGAATGACATCGAGATGGCTTGCCCTGCATATGTTGGTGCAGGTGGCATCACTCCTGCCTAATAGTTAGGATTTCATTGAAAAGGGGCAGACAATTAAAGTTGTACGCCCCTTTTCTTTTTTTATTTTTGTAAAAAGACATACAACAATAAAAAATGAAAAAGCCTTTCAAATATCTTATCATCCATTGTACGGCTACGCCTGAAGGTAGGAGTGTTACTGCACAAACGGTAAAGAATTGGCATACGATGCCAAAGCCAGTAGGTCGTGGATGGGATAGGGTAGGATATTCTGACTTGATTCTATTAGATGGGTCAAGGCATCAGTTCGTCAAACACAATATGGATAAGTGGATTGACAATAATGAGATTACAAATGGAGTAGCAGGCATGAATTCTGAAAGCCGTCATGTGTGCTATGTTGGTGGATTAACGGCAGATAAGAAAGAGGGAAAGAATACATTGACAGATGGTCAGGCAAGGACGTTGGATTCGATTATTGCGGAAGTTTTATCTTACAATCCTGATGTTCTTATTGCAGGGCATAATCAGTTCAGTAATAAAATGTGTCCATCCTTTTTCGTTCCTGATTATTTGAGGAATCGGTGTTCATTAAAAATCGAAGAGAAAAATATCTATAAAGATGACCCCTATAAATTCAGTTCCGTCCTGTCTTGAAGATTTTATAGGCGTTAAATGCCTTACTACAAATCCAAAGAGTGGCATATGGATAAATGACCTTCCAGGTATCAATCTGCGCTATGCGGCAGATATTGTTGATTCTGATGGGTCAAGTGGATTGCAATTCTTAAAAGATAAGATTGACTACGCTACCAAACTGGTAATTCAAGAATTGAATGCTATTGCGTTGCCTTATTTTAGGCTTAATGGATTAGTTGATCAGATTGAAAGTGGTGTATTTAAGACCACCTATCAAATCTATCCAGCAGGATATAGAGGCACTAAAATCAAGGCATCTCGTGGCAGGCTGCTGCGTATTAGAATCAATTCTGTAAAATTAAAGACCAATAATCCTTCTACTTCTGTATCGTTTCAGATTAAAGACGAATGGACTACTGAAAACTATACCGGCATTACTGATGCGGATGGATATTATGAGTTCAATCCTGAATATCTATCGAAGGGAAATGAGGTATATGTATTGGTAGATAATGATGGCAATTCTTGTAATAAGACAGAATTGAAGGCAGGATGTGGATGCTCTACAAAGACATCTAAATTTCTTACTGCAACTGGATGGGATGCCACTATCAATAAGACGGCTAATACTACATTCGGATTAGTGGTTGATGCTACTGCCGAATGCTCTTATGATGAATTTGCTTGCATGGTATTGAGCAAATTATCTTTCCCTATCTTATTTAAGGCAGGTATTGAAATCGTAAAAGAGGCTGTTGGCACTGATCGGCTGAATAGCATTACGCTACTCGATACGGATAAAGCTAATTTCTTGCTGAAAGATTTTGAGGAGCAATATCAGAAGCATAGTAAGATTTTGGCTGATTCAATGCCGGAGATGATGAAGCGAATTGACGATTGTTGTATTATATGTAATCAATCAAGATATGTTCAAGCCAAACCCTAAAAACATGAAAACAGAAAAAGGATGCTCAACGTGTGGCGGAAGCCGTCCAAGACCTACAAGACCTAAAAAATAATTTTAACCCCAAATCAATATGAAAAACAAATCACTTGCTTGGCAGATCCTATCATTTGCTGTTGTACTCATCGGAATCTATGGCGGCTATTTTGGCGCAAAAGGTCAGATGATTCTCGGTGTGGTATCATTTGCTATTACCGCTCTTCTTCAGAGTTCAATGCTTTCTTCAGGCAGTTGGCCTAAAGGATGGGGCATTGCTATGTGGATTACACAGGTTGCCGGTGTAGTAATTCAGATTGCGAATTACATGGCCGAGAGTGCTTTTATTCAATCCGAAGTAGTAAACGTCTTTATCTTGACGATCAACGCAGTTCTTACTCTATTCGTAAAAGACTATGTTGGTACTACAACGAAAATCGCAAAATAATAACGTGCGTGCGTTAGAAGAAATAGAGGCGATAGTTGCTTCCATACTCTCACTGAATCTAAAGGTGGGAGTATGGTTAGCTACTATATGTGGAGGCATGACCATCGGTATGATTTCCGCATTTGTAAATAATTGGATTTACGATTCCACAGAGGCATATTTCGCTTTAGTCGGTGTAATCTTTGCCGATCATTTAAGCGGTATGTATTTAGCATATAAACACAATCGTTTTGAAACAAGGAAGGCTACCAGGATATTTTGGACAGTATGTAGTCATACTGCTCTTCTTGTCTTTGGATCTAATCTCGCAAAAGGCAGTAATGCTCTTTTTTGGTTGGACGAAACAATTTTTGTTCCGTTATGTCTTGTGAATCTGATCAGTCTTGTAAAGAATCTTTCGCTGCTTGGATTCATTAAAAAAGAATTTGGGGATTGGTTTTATCGTAAAATAGATGTCTATAAAAATGAATTCGTTGAAAAGAAATCTTCCGGTGATAATGATGCTGACGCTGGCCGTCAGTAGTTGCATCACTCAACAAAAATGCGAGGAGCGATTCCCCACTACTTTCAAGACAGAAATTGTAAAGTATGATACTACTATTGTCACACATTCACTCCATTACGATACCGTATTTAATTGGACTGGGACTGATACTATTTACCTTAAAGATAAGGAAACGCAGATTCAGGTAAGAGTAGTACGTGTAAGGGATAGCATTTATATTCAGTCTGAATGTCCTCCTGATTCTATTGTAATCGAGAAAGTTCGGACAGAAACAACGGTAGAGCGAGTAAAAGGCTTATTTGGAGGAGAATGGAAACAATATATTTGGCTTATCGTACTAATTATATTGTTGTTGATTTTATGGGCAATAAATGGTATTATTAAGAATATTAAGCGATGAATTTGAATGAGGCAAAGACATTTATTTTGCGTTTGAGCGAGGAATTGGTCAAGCGCAAGATGGATTATTTGCTTCTTGCAGGGAAGTATGCTGAAGGATTATTAAAAAATAGAGTATTTAACAAGGGTATGTATTCCGATCGTGGAAAGCTCGGAAAATATATCAGTCGCTCATGGGCAACAAAAAGATTCAATGCAGGCAGGCAGATAGCTTATGTTGATTTGAATTTTACTGGTGGATTGATGGATAGTATTGTTGTTGGAGAGGATGAGAATAATGTTGCTATCTATATCAATAACGATAAGAAATATTTGATAGCAAGAGGGCAAGAAGAGCAGAGAGGAAGAATTAAAGGTATTGGTACGATAGATATTTGGAATCTAACGCCTAAAGAGGAAAAAGAGATTCAGAAGTATATTGAAGAATTGATTGACGAACAAATAGAAAGACTATGATCAGAGTATTTTTAGATGCTATTGCAAGTTCGGTCAAGCAATATTTGCCTATCCTTGATAAGGCTGTTTATTTAGCCAAGATTGATGATGAAGGCAGGATACTTGTGCAGTCTGCTGATCGGCAGAACGAATATGCTTATGCAGGCTTAAAGGATAATGATTCAAATTACTTTTATATACGCCACAGGGATGGCGGAGAGATATTCTTCTCTGACGCTCCTGATGCTAAAAGATTGGCCTGTGGTCATACAAAGATTCAGTCTCGGTATGAACTGAAATTGGTGGCGTGCCTTAAAAACTGGTGTGCCTATAATGCTGAAGATACTATCAGGAGGGCATTGGTTAATGCCGATCTTCCTGATATCAATGATAATGTTCCAGTACGGATGAATATTACTAACGCATCAATTATGCCAAAGCGTTCGGTAATAGATTCAATTTCTGTGTTGGAGGAGGAAAGTCCAAAGCCAAAACAATTCGATAAGAACCTGATTTTTGTGGCTATTGAATTTGACCTTACCTTTGAAAATAACTATTTCTAAAAATAAAAGACATGATTTGCGGATGCTGTAAAGACCTGGGATGCTTCACATACAATAGTGAAATTACATTCCCATTTAAGTCCGATGCCGGAGGAGATTATATCTTCCACATTTGGTCTAATGGCTCATATTCAAGCACTACTGTTACCTTCGGTGCTAATGAAGATATTGTGCTGCCGTTTATTTTCAACGAGAATAGCGAGACAACTATCAAGGTGGAGCTTCCTGCTGGATTGGCATTCCCTGAAGTTGGCATTTATTTCGCTACAACGAAGGATGGTGCTTGCTGCTTCACTGTAAATGGATTAGTATCAACCTGCTCATAACAACAACTATGAAAAACGAAAAACAACAAATCTATGGTATTTACCTACTTGTGGGTGTATTGATCGGACTGATGACAGGAATGGGTATTCATTCAAATCAATGGAACGATGGATTCATCAGTGTGATTGTGCTTTCTTCTACAACTGCTCTTGGTGAGTTTTTCTTGCAATTCTGTTTTCAGCCTGGGAATATATTTGGTTGGTATCGTGATTGGCTTGACAAGTATTTCTATGATAATCCTAAAAATCCATTCTCATTCATGTATAAGCCATTAGGTGCTTGCGCCTATTGTCAGAATACATGGCTTGGCATTGCAGCATGGACGATGGGGCATATTTATTTCGGCATGAGCTGGTGGCTGCTTCTTCCGGTATTGTTTTTAAGCCATTTATTCCTAACCGTTCTTGACTATACGTTTTGGCAATGAAATCAATATCAAAGACCTTCTCGCAATTAAAATTCAATAAGCTGGAAAAGTGCAATCCTAAACCTGGCTATAAGGATAGCTGTGAGGGGTGTAAGAATTGTAAGAAGGGCAAGGGATTGGTCTATGAGGAAGTAGATGGCCGTTGTTGTTATATGCCTGCGCCTAATTTTGGCACTATCTATTCAACAACAGATTTTGCAGAATCAATAAATGTTCAATTCAAGGACATTACTTGTGCAACTGTATTTGAATGTAAGTTTGAAACTACTGGTCATTGGGATGATAATCAGCAGTTGGTAAGATTGCTTACTCCTGATGTTGGAATTTATGGATTAACAAGAAATCAATGGTTTTCATTTAATGTTGCTCCTGGTGATTTTGTTCAATTTAATTTTCAGAATAACCTTGCAGGATTTAAGTGTGTAACAATCCACTTGAAAAATCAAGATTGCAATATCAATTACGGGACGGTAGGAACTCTTTGCACATACGATTAAGATGCTTGATTATACCTCTATATTAAAATATCTTCCGATAACCACCGCAACAACTGCGGACTATATCCTTATTAACTCCGCAGGGAATAATAAGAAGATATTGCTGTCGGATTTTATTTCATCACTTGGGTTATCCGGTGGTGGTGGTGTTACAAGCGTTACTGGCATATCTCCTATTGCATCATCAGGCGGAACAACTCCTGCTATTAGCATAGGTGATGCCGCTGCTGATGGAACTACAAAAGGTGCGGCTACATTTAATGCTTCTGATTTTGATTCAAGCAGTGGAGTAATTTCGATCGACTATACAAATGCACAAAAGGCAACTGCTTCTACAAAAGGATTTTTAACTGATACTGATTGGTCTGCATTTTCCGCAAAGCAAGATGCAATTACACTTACAACCACAGGAACATCAGGAGCGGCCACCCTTTCAGGAAATACATTAAATATTCCTAATTATGCTACTGGTAGTCCTACTGCAATAGATATTCAAAAGGCATTTACAGACGCAGGAAGCTCAATAAAGGGTATTCCAGTCTATAATGTATCAAATAATATAACAAATTTTGCATCTTTAGTCAGTCAGACAATGTATATGCTTATGATTCATATACCAGTTGCGGCCACCATTACAGGTGTCAGATGGTATCAATCAATAGGTGGTAACTTTACAGGTAACAACTACAATGGTGTTGGATTATATTCATATTCAGGAGGCACCTTTACTCTTGTAGCAAGCTCTACTAATGATGCAACTATATGGCAACAGGCATCAGGAGCATGGAGGTCTAAAGCTTTCTCTTCAACATATAGCGCATCTGCTGGTATTTATTGGGTGGCTTTTCTGTATTCAAGTTCTGCTCAAACAACAGCACCTGGCATTGGATTAAATAATACGCTAACAGCTAACCACGTTGCAATGGATTTTACTAATAGTGCGGGGTCTGTACTTTCTATTGCTTCAAGGACATCATTGCCAGCAACACAGGCTGCATCAGGTATGACTAAAACAACTACAAGTTTCGGAGTAATTTTATACTGATATGAATTATATTAAAATAAAGCCAATACAATTTGGCGAACTACAAGAGAAAACTGCTAACGCCATCGTTTGGCAAGTCAATCAATTATTCAGAAATGCTCAAGAAGCAATAGCCGATTGTTCTCTCATAAATGTAAAATCCGATGGGTCTTCTGAACACGTATCCATGTTTCAAGTTAATATCGACTATAACACCCTACAAGCATGGGGTGCAGATGATTCTGTAATTGATAATGTAGTATTAGCATATTCACCATTATTTGAAAAAGATGAGCAATAAAAAAACAGAACTGAAGGCTAAAGCCTATGACCTTCTTGCAGAATTGGAATCTCTTCAAGTAAGAGCCAATCAAATCAGCGAAGAGTTAAAAGAAATCAATCAGCAGATTCAAAATGAAAATCTATCGCTCGACAAGGGAAGGTAAGAAGTACATGGTCATCGTTTATGGAAAACAAATCCATTTCGGTGCAAAAGGCTATACTATAAAACCTGGCACTCCTGCTGGCAACAGCTATTGTGCAAGGTCTTATGGCATTGCCGGTGCTAACGATCGTACTACACCTAATTATTGGGCAAGGCAGCTATGGTCTTGTCGTGGTGAGAAATCGGTTGATGATCAACCTTTCTTCGGAAAATATGAATTACCTTAAATCTAAAATAAATATGAAAAAAGCGATTCTCGGATTTGTATTACTTGCATCTTGCACTACTGCTCCATGTGAGCAGACTTCAATTATTGCTGATACTATTATTAGCGCAGATACTGTTATAGTAGCAGATACTGTTGTTGCTGATAGCGCAAAAGTTGACAGTGTTGTTGCGCCTAAATAAAAAGCAGTATATTTGCAATCACAGTTGCATGGTTTACGTTTGTTTATAGGTGTGAGAGCCTCCCTTAAAAAAGGAGGCTTTCTTCATTTAGTAAGGTGGCGCAGGTTGTATCTTTTCACCAGGCGAGTAGTTCTATCCAACAGTATTCCGATGGCTTCAAATACGCCTATAAATATCAATAGGCGCATCAGTCCTGCAAATACCACTGTAAGTAGCAGAGCTGTTATTACAAGTGTGATGTAGAATGGGGCGAGTAGAATCGCCAGTACGATTGCTTTTATTTTCATATTATTTAGCTATGATTTTTGCGAATTCTTTTTTATTTACATAGAATCTGTTAGGATACCCATAGTTATCAGAATATAATCTTGATTTGGATCTGTCATCTTCCAGGAGTGATTCAATATCTGTTTTGGAAAGATAATACCCATTATTCTTATTATCCAAATCTATTACCAGCATTTTATCAGATGCTGTTCCATCATCATTGATAGCTTCTTTTACTTCAATAAGAGTATCTGAAAGATTCTCAATTCCAATAAGTTTAATCTTATCGTCCTTGAATGTTTCTGCGATGAATCTATCTTTTTCTTCTTCTGTGCAAGTGATTTTAATGCCGCCTTGTCCGAATTTGATATCGGAGAAGGATGCAAAATCCATTGTAGAGAAACGTGTTGCAGGCATTTCTCCTTTTACGTGCAGGATGTAGGTATGTTTTTCGTTGTTCATAGGTGTTGATTATTAAAGTCCGTAGATGTGTTTATACCAGTCAGAACCATTTCTATAAGTTAATTTCATCAGATCAGGATCAAGATTATAGGCATGGATAAGCTGAAGTTTCTCCAATTCAATAAGTTCTTTTTTAGTGATAGGCATGATAGGTTCACCCATTTCGATGAGGTAAATCATTTCCTGCATTGCTGATAGTTTAAGTTTTTTTGTTGCCATAGTTATTGTTGTTTAGAATATATCGTTACAAAATATTGGTGTTTTTTCTCCTACATAAGCACCGGCAATATTAAAATCATAATGCTCATGGGCATCTGCTTCTTCCATTTCTTGCATAAGTATTTCAATTATTTTATCCTTTGAATATATAAGCCTCATTGAAGTTTCTTCTACTCCAATAATAGCCTGGTCAAATCCATCAACAATTAAAAATTGCTCATCAGGATAATTTCCGAGAATATAATCGAGTAATTCAAGTTGATTATTTTGCATATTCATATCCTGTTTTTTCGGTGATTATCTTTTCAAAATCTATTTTTTTGTCACGGCAAGCTGTCAAGTATTCCTTGACTGTTATTTCATAGCAGTGAGATTTTATTTCAAATTCCATTGCTTTTTTTATACCTTCTTTAGCCACACGATCTTTAAGTATCTGCATCTTACGGTATTCGTCCATGTTCTCGATAGTACGCCCCAGGTATTTCTCTACACGCTCAATGGCAATATCATAGATCCTCTTTTTTTCTTCTTTAGAGAGTTCAATTATTTTTAAGTCATCCACCAGTGTTTTGTAAATTATTGATGGCGGAGTAATGCCAAAGGTAAGTGTTCCTGTTCTAATAAAATAGCGAAAAGGTTTCACTAAACATTCCAAAATATAGCCTTTTCTAATCTCTTCTAATTCTGCCTGTGTATGTTCCATTTTAGTTTCTAATTTAAGGGCATTTTCGCTTGCTCTGATGGACTTTAGGTGGTGTGTCCGTATCTCGGTATAGGCGGACATAATTCGAGCGATGTACGAGGCTGAAAATGCTTGGTAGTGATTGGCATCAATTTCTAGTTCATTTTTGATGGCCATCTTAAACGCCAATAGAATTTCAGATATTGTAAAGTTTCCTAAATCTTCACGCAGAAAATTTAGAAGGAGGTCGGTTTGAATTTTGTCAGGGAAATTCTCATTACGCAAACCGGTAAGGGCAAATAGCTGCATCAGGAGTTTACGCAGTTCAGGCAGATCGGAATCGGGTAGCTGATTGATTCTTGGCTGCTCAAATGCGTTTTTAACTTGTCCTGTTAAGCCAGTCCATTGCTGCTTCAGTGAAGGTAAGTTTCTGTTTTCCATTTGTTGTTGCAGTTTGTTTACGTTTGTTCAGCCAGGTCTTTGCGGTCAGGAATACGGATTTAGATTTTTTTGTAAGTGGCTGCCAATTTTCCATTGCCTCAAAAATCTCATGGCAGGCTTGCATCCCAAATTCAGTGGCTAATTTTTCTGCCTGCTCCGGTGTCATCTGAATTTTTAATTTGCGAACGGATGGGCAATTAGCATTTAGAAAATCATCGAATATTGTTGGTTCAATTATTTTAGATTTTACTATTAAAGATTTATTAGTATTTACATTATCACTTTCATATTCACTTTCATATTCAGAGTTTGCTGCTGTTTTTGCTTGAGCAAAATCTTGAGCAAATGTAGCAGCAAATGTCTTATTATTTTTAGAGGATTTTTTACTTGAAATACCACCCTTTTTCCCTGCTTTTGCTCTTTTTTCTGATATTTCATTGT
>OGVZ01000026.1_pt1 | contig 19059 bp, 38 predicted proteins | sample 1575881 | NCBI WGS metagenome assembly OGVZ01 (sample SAMN07581520, study PRJEB24739) | freshwater metagenome | place: Singapore | collected 2015-01
TGACGGCCTAGAATATGAGGTCAGAACAATAACCCAATGGAATGATAAAGGTAGATCTGGAACAATAGATGATTCTTTACCAATAACAAATAAAGTTCAATATAAACCAGGACCAACTTTTGGAGATCCATTTCCAGAATTTAGAGATCTTGCTGAAAGAACTGGTGATCCAAAAACAAATAATGGATGGAGCTTTAGACCAGTAGCAGGACCTGCTTTCAAAAAAGCATTAATTGAAGGTGGACCAAATAGTTTATCTACCCAATTAGATACTGCCACTCAGCAGCAGTTGGCAAAAGATGCTAACGTACCAATTCCGAGAGCACAGCAGGTATTAAATAAAACAACAACTACAAAATCAAATCAGGCTCTTGCAGCAGATAATCAAGATCCAAATGCACCTGCAGGTGGACAAAACGTAGCACAAGCAGATCAATCTGGTGATAGTTCAAGACCAGTGCCTTTTGATCCAGTTGCTTTTTCTAATGCAATAGGAACTAGAGGTGGTACTAAAACAGACTTTAAAGATTATGGAGAATTAATATATCCACAAAATTTAAGAAGTACAAAACAAGATATCATTAAATTTGATATGTTGGAGTATAAACCAAAAAAATTTGCTAATGCTGATGATGGTTTTGGGTTTAGTGAAAGAGAAAGAAATTATACCACAGATTCAAAAGGAACAGTAATACTACCAATCCCATCAGGAATTTCTGATAATAATGTTGTTCAATGGGGAGGTGAACCAATGAACGCATATGAAGCAGAGTTAGCAAATGCAGCTCTAAGTGGAATTACAGGTGGAGGAGAAGGATTCGCTCAAGCAGCATCAGACTCGTTAAGTAAAATTTCCAAAAATTCGGGCGAAACTAAGACTGCTATAGCAGCATTATTTGCAGACGCCGCAGTAGGCACTAGAGGTCTATTAACAAGAACAACAGGAGCAATCATAAATCCAAATCTAGAACTTTTATTTAATAGTCCTCAACTAAGACCTTTTGATTTTACATTCAAACTATCAGCAAGAAATCCACTTGAAGCTAAAACAATAATAAAAATTATTAGATTTTTCAAGCAAGGAATGTCACCGATTAGATCTGAAAGTAACTTATTTTTAAAATCACCAAATACTTTCAAAATCAGATATATTTACAGACCAGCAGGAGAAAACGCAGAACATCCATATATCGGAAAAATAAAGGAATGTGCTCTTCAGTCTTTTAGTGTCAACTATACTCCAGAGGGTCAATATGCAACGTATCAAGATGGTGTAATGGTTTCGTATGATATTAGAATGCAATTCCAAGAACTTGAACCAGTGTTTAATGATGACTATCCAAATGATGGCGGCGCTACCATAGGTTACTAAGATGTCAAATTACTTCAGACAAGTCCCAAACTTTGAATATGTTAGCAGACTTCCAGATGCTAGAATATCAGATTATATCCAGGTAAAAAATCTTTTTAAAAAAAGTTTTATTAGAGAAGACATTTTTCAAAACTTAGCATTTTTCACAAAGTATGAAATAAAAGGAAATGATAGACCTGATAATGTTGCATTTGAAGTTTATAACAATTCAAATCTAGATTGGTTAATTCTCCAATGTAACAATATTATTAATGTTCAAACCGAGTGGCCAATGACTCAGGACAATTTTGAAAGATATGTTCTAGATAAGTATGGCGACTACGAAACTCTTTATAGTGGTATTCATCATTATGAAACTGTAGAAGTAAAAAACAGTCAAAATGTTGTGATTGTTCCTGCTGGATTACAAGTTCAATCTAACTATTCCATTTCTTATTATGACTTCTTTATTGATCAACAAGTTGATGTTTCAAGTTCAAATGCAGTAATCCCAGTAACAAATTACGAATACGAAGAAAAAATAGAAAATGACAAGAGAAATATTTTTGTACTTAAGCAAAGATATCTTAATGTTGTTTTAGATGACCTTCAAGATATTATGACATATAGAAAAGGTTCCACTCAGTATGTGAGTGAAACCCTTAAAATTGCTGATAATATCAGATTATATCAATAATCATTCTTCAGCGAGACGTTGAAAATAAGAGAGAGCATCATCTTCATCTTCATCAGATGTGTTAGATGAACTCAAAGAATTTAGTTGTGAACTAAGTTCCTGGGGCAATTGACTTTCTTGACGACGAGAACCAAAATCGGGAGCATAAGATCCGCGATCATTATCTTCATCTTCTACCTCTTCATCTAGACGAGGAAGGGAAGTCTTCTTACCAAGAACCATTTTCAAACGTGCTTCAAGTTGCTCATAGGACTTGAATTGATCAGGAGCAGTTACCGCTGTGAGAGAGTATTGCTTCTTCCAGACGGCTTCAAGAGCATCATCATCATCCAAGAGTGGTGCAACGCGGTCAAATTCTGACTTGTCGTAGTTCCAATACCCATCTTTCTTTACGATTTTGAGTTTGAAGTTAGCACCCTGCCAAAAATCAAAAGGATTGATAGGAGTTTCATCTTCAAACTCAGGTTGCATTGCCTCCATGATCTTATCAAAGATCTTCTTACCATACTTGAACAGGAAGACTTTACCTTCGTTTTGGGGATTAGAAGGATCTTTTACAACATAGATGTTGCTGTAATAAGAGAGTTTACGCTTCTGCTTACGAACTGTTTCTTTATCTGCATCACTACCGCTGTTCCAAAGTTCACGGTTATATTCACCAAGAGGATCTTTTTGACCAATTGTAGTCAGAGAGTTTTCAATATACCAACCACCAGGACCTTGGAATGCGTGAGAATACATCTTTGCCCAGGGAAGTTCTTCACCTTCAGGGGCGGGAAGAAAACGGATAACCGCAAAACCATTACCAGTTTTATCCATTTCGGGTTTCCAGAGACGCTCATCGCCACCACTGGAAGTTGTGCTCATCTTCTCTACCTCTTTTACCAGTTTCGCGGTTAGCGAACCAAGAGAAGACTGCTTTTTGAGATTTGCAAAAGACATTAGATTACCTCGGATTTGTACGGATTTGGCTTTTGTGTACTTCGTTATTCTACTGGTCAGATCCAGTTTTGTCAATCTGCTCTTTCATGACCTCAAGCATACTAGACATATTATTAAAAATAACATTCATATCCACATTAGGGGGAAGACCCATCATAGAGGCAGATTGAGAAATTCGTTCTTTCATTTCTTGAGCTTCTGGATCATCAGAAAGACTTAATCGGGTATAAAGTACTTTCTGTTTATCAAGAAGTCTTTCAAGAATTTTTACATGATTTAATTTTTCTTCCCTAGTCATTGTAGGGAACTTGAACACATTATGATAAACCTCTTCTTGAAGTTGATTAATTTCAGTCATTTCTGCGCGAACGACTTCAGAATTAAAGAAGCTCATTTATCTCCTAGAACGATTTTTCTCAAGATAGTTTTATAACGTTGCACATCTATATGTAGGAAAGATGAATACTTTTTCAATCTAAAACTGACGGTTTCCCACACAGGGTCTTTTAATTTTTCATCAAAATCTTTCCCGAACAGGAATATTTTGTCGTATATCACCATAGTTTCTGGGCTAATTTTCCCGCTCAGGAACTTTTTTAAAATAATAGGATGACCTTTTGAGCAATCAAAAACATCATCCACTTTTTGTTCTTCAAATAAACTTTGAGTTTCTTCCTTAAAAATATATGAAAGCGATTGATTTCTTTTTTTCCACTGCTCATATCTATCTTCACCTTCTTTCATCATTTCACCAATCCAAAGTTTACTAGGATCAGTGCAAGTAACAAAATTAGATACGAAAAAATCAATAACTTCTTGATCAGTTTTTTGACGCGAAATACGCTCAAACCAAAAACGATCTTTTCGCTTATAGAATGACTGAACAGTTGCACGACTCTTACCACAATATTTGTGGTAATCATACTTATCTTTTGTGAAGTGATTTTTTAAAGAGAGATAACAACGATATGCGTCAACGGGCATCATTAAAACACTAATTTAGCTCTAGAAGTTTTTTTAAGAAAATTAAGTTCCATCGCTTCGTACTTAATTTTTTCTTTCAGTGGTTTTGAAATTAGTTTAGGTACAGATTCTAAATCAATATTATTATTTTCGCAGAAATGAATAATCGCATCAATATAATTCATTTCAATATTTGTTTGCACCAAGGACTCAATTTCTTGAGCAAACCTAGACGGGCAAAAGAATTTACTCTCTAATACCTTTTCTAATTCATTCTCCATCTGACCCAGTATTGTGATGTACAAATTCTTTAATATAACGAACTAATAGTTTAATATAATCCCCTTTATTTCTTTTGTCAAATACTTTTACTTCTCCACCTGGAGTAACCATTAATGTAATGAGTTTTTTAACAACTTTTCCTGTTAGTTCGTAGTAGGCAGCAGCATAAAATGTTTCTTGAACAAAATAGTTTTCAATCCATGCCTCTGGTTTAATTTTATCTGATGTCTTAAAGTCAATAACAGCAAGTTCACCTTCGTATTCTGCGATGCAATCTACTCTTCCCGCAAGTCCAAGATATTCGGAATAAAGAGTTCTTTCAATTGCATGGATATTATTTATTTTATCAAGTTCTGGTTTAGCATGATAAAACATATGTTTTGTCAGGAGTTGATAATCATCCCAGTTCAGTTCTTTATTTTCAAGGTAGTCTTGACAGACTTGGTGAAAATCAGTGCCTCTTGCTGTTGCTTTTTTTGTAATACGATTTGCTTCTTCTAGACCAACTCTTTTACGCCAATCAATAAAAATTTGTCTGTTGTAAAAAGATGTTACTGAAGTAATAGAAGGCACCCAGTCTCCATTAGGAAGATTATAGAGACGGATGCCATTCTGTTCTTTCTTTTCTAATTCAAGTTCACCCAGATAATTATGATGAATAAAACTCATAAACCAATTTCCATTTTAGCAAGAATGTATTCTTTCACAAATCCAGAGCGAACAATATCTTCAACCCCAAACTCAATAATATCAATTGAAGGCATAATACGAAGAACCTTCATGAAATCAATAATTCCATTCTTTTCATTCGTCTTGATAAGATCAGATTGAGTAGCATCACCACAGAACATGATCTTACTATTTTCACCTACACGAGTGATTATACTATCAAGTTCATGATAATTCAAGTTTTGGAATTCATCAACAATAATGATTGCATTATCAAGAGTAGTACCACGAATAAAAGATGTACTCCAAAAACTAATAGTACCTTGAGTTTTGAGATTACCATAAAGCATTTCAAAATCTGCTTCAGTGGGTAATTCAAACATATACTTTACCATATTCTTATATGGAATTTGATAAAGAGAGGATTTATCCTCATGATCACCTGGAAGAAAACCAATCTCCCTAGTTGCTACAAGGGAACGTACAATATAAATTTTTTCGTAAGGTGATCTTTCGTCAAGTACATCTCTCAATGCATTATAAAGAGTGATGAATGTTTTACCTGTACCAGCACAACCGTAAGCAACAAGATTCTGGTTATTCTTATAAAACTTAAAGAGCTCTTTTTGATTTTCCGTCAGAGGTTCAATTGTCCTCATCAAATCTGCATTAAGTGGTTTCTTTCTTTTCATTTGCTTGTTACTCATTCCAAAGGGGACTGGTGATTTTGGAGTATTTCTTTTTGCTGGCATAAAAAATCAGATTGGTTTTACTGTTGACCCTGGTGCTTTTGAAGCTTTGCGAAGAACATCATTCCATCCTGGATGAGATTTTTTGAGTCTATCGTATACCTCCCCAACTTCACCTGAAGATGGACAAGTTGAAGGATCAGACCAATCTCTATCCCATTGAGGATTGTCTTTCTTCCATTGATCCCAATCATTAACACTCATTACAACTTCTTTTTGTTCTCCAGTTGATTTATTGTAAACCGGGTAAGTTGCCAAAATATTGCCTCCTAAATTATATGTTTATAACCAGATGCCTTTCCATTTCTAATTTGAGAAACTAAAGACGGAGTTATGTTGTATTTAGATGCAAGCATAATACCTTTTTCCGAACTATGCTTGATTTCCTTTACTTGCTCCTCTGTTAACTTTCTCTTAGTTTGTTTCATCCTTTCTATCGCTTCCGGTGAACAGCATATTCTTCCTTTTAATGCTTTGCTTCTATTTTTTTTATGTTCTTCACTTTGTTTTCTGCCCTTTAATTTAGTTCCTGGATGAGGTTTATTTTTGATAACCTCTTTCATTTTATCATATCCTATTTTAGATCTAATATATTGAAGTTCTTCTTTATCAATTTGTTTAGATAAAGATTTCCAGGCAAGATAGTCCTCTATATTATTTTTTCTAGTCCACTCAGCATAATGCCACATAGCATGTTGGGTTGTAGTTAATTCAACAAGATTTTCTTGCAAATTACTGCCTCCTTCATATCGGGGAATTATATGGTGCTTATGTTTCATTTCTATCCTATTATATACATTTTTTTCTATTTATAACAGGATAGAAATATATTTATTCAATCATGATAGAAGGAGCATCTACACACTCAGAGCATCCTTCACGAGTCCAACCAAGTGCTTCAGATACTGCTGGGAACTGACAAGTAAAGATACAACGCACTAGTTCTGCAATCTCCATATGTTCCTTCTGTGTTCCATGTGCAGAGCGAAGATCAATGTAATGAATCCACGACCTTACAGAACCGGTCATATAGAGTCTTGTAGGGGTTGCCAAGGGCAGTACAAACCTTGCACACTCCTTTGCCACTCCTTTCTCCAGAAGACGATTGTAGAGTCGCAGAGACTGCTCAAAATGAACACGGATGTCTTCAGTCAGAGTCAGACGCAGGTAATCTGGAATATCATCAATACTGTTCTGACGATTCTTAGTATCCTGACGACGCAGTTCAGGAAGAGGAATAGTTTTGTTTAGAAGATTTGCATCAGCATATCGTTGTGAAAATTCTTGATATGTGAAGGACCTATGACGCAAAATCTGAGCAGCAATACCTCTTGTAGTATTAATCTCTACTGTCATGGTTGCTTGCTCAAAGATGCTCCAGTGTTGATGTTGAATACAATACTTGAGCAGTCCAGAGAACTTTTCATTCTCTTGGTTAGCAGGATTACTTACCCTAGCACAATATGCCATATGCTTTTCAGCATCGGGAGTAACGCTAATGAGTTTTACTTCTGGTTTCATAAACTCAAATTCAGTCGGGATATCCATCATCGTCTCCATCGTAAAATACTTCGTCGTAATCAGTAATGTAAGGTGCTACTTCTTCGTAACTTGCTTTGTAAGAATCTACATCAGAATAAATCTCTGACTTTAAACATTCTACCAGAGATTCAAGGTTTCTGACAATTAACTTAAGCTTTTCTCTATCCATTCAATATGAACGCTGACAAAGCTAATTATACACAAAAAAAAGAGGGGAGTCAAGTCCCCTCTGATTTAAACATTTTTTCAAACCATTCCACAAGATGAATGCGATAACAAGACCAGTATCGGCACCCACGATATGTTAAAAGATAACAAGCAGGTCCTCTACTGTCCTTGTCTGCATCATCATAATGATAATGGTATTCTTTCATTTACATATCCACTGAATGTATGCGGATAATAAAACAATTATTGCTGCTGATGCTATAGTGATTTGAGCGATGATAAGCATCACTTTGCTCCTGCATTCGCAAGCAGTGCTTGATGACGACGTTGCTCTTTTTGCTTCTGCTCTTTAATGAGTTGAAGTACGTTGAGTTTCTTCACTTGTGACCCTCCTTAGTAAACTTAACACCACGATATGTTTCGTTATACTGTTGGGGTTGCTGCATCATTTGCTGTTGATACTCTAGACGCTTCTGAGTGTCATATTCGATGCCACGATATACTACCTTAGCCATTAGGATTTCCTCCAGAATGAGATGATTAGTCCCGTTCCTTCGGGCGGTTTGCGTCCCATTGGGATGAACGATCCGTTCCGCCGTCCTACTTGCGTCCAGTTACCTGGATGAACGTAAGGTCATTATAGACCTGTTATTATAGTTATGCAAGTAAGTTTGTAATTTATGTTACAGTTTTATAATATCTTAATCTCTTTGTCTCCAGTCCTCTGGTTTATCGCCAGTGAAAAAATCAATAATATCATCAGCGCCATTAAATCTGGTTCTATGATTAGATGGATCCGGATCTCCAATATCTAATGCATTCATAAAGTCATCAAGACCACCTTCCTGCATATCAGGATTAGCTGCACGGCGCCTTGCTTGTCTTAAAAGGGTTGCTGCAGAGCGATTTGCTTTGGCAAGTTTTTCTGCCCAAATCATTTCACTTAACTCTACGGATTCGCCTGTTACAATTCTTTCACAGATTGCTTCTAAGCGCAAACGATATTGAGTAGAGAGCATATAATTCTCCAGATATAGTGTATTTAGTTAACGCTCAATATAACTTAGTGTATGTTCTTGAGCATAAAGTTGATGAATGATCATATCACATCCAATCTTAGGATTACAATCTCCACAGGTATAGACATCAACTGCTGCTTTACCTTCCTCTGGCCAAGTGTGGATACTAATATGACTTTCTGATAGCAGGCATATTACAGTGACTCCCTGTGGTTCAAACTTTTTTGAAATCGTCTGAACCACAGTGGCACCACTTGCTATTGCAGCATTTTCTAATAAATCAATAAGACAACGCTCGTCGTCCAAAAGAACAAACGAGCATCCATATAAGTTAAGAAGATAATGTTTTCCCATTTACAGAGGATTATCCTCCAACTCCTGAACCATTTTACTAATAATTTTTTCAGTTCCATCCATAGTCTTTACTGCAAATAAAGATGATTTTTGATATTTTTTAAGTTTTTTATATTTTTTGAGAAGTTTATTAATATCCTCTAAGGGAAGATCAAACTCAACATTCAAATCACTATTAAATCCTTTATTCATCTTTTCTTTTTTTTCTCTGGTTGTTTGTAACCCCATAGTTTAGGATTGGTTCTTCCATATCCAAAGTCAATCTTTTGAATAACTCCTGGACCATACTTATCATAATACATGTCAAAAATACGAACTCTAGATCCTCTTACCAAATCTAATTGTTCAGTTCCATCAGAGTTATACCAAATCAAGTATGCATCATTTGGAAAAGAAGGATCTTTAACTTTATCTAAAGTCGTACCCTGAAGGAGAATATCACAACCATAACTGCTAGGCAGAATATTTCTTTCTTCTTTTCCATATTCTGCCATATTTTTCTCCGTGTCTACTGCAGTTGTCATGAACGACCACCCCACTGAATATCAGGGTATGCTTCTTTGACATTTTCAAATGATATTTTATATTTATTAGTTAACTGCTTATCTTTTGTAAGAATTAATACTTCTGCTTCTTTTGGATGAAGACCTTGCAGAAGATTAATAAACATCATTTCTCTACGAATAGTAGAAAGAGTATTATTACCACCTTTTACATAGTGATAAAGATTTTGATACTCTCTGCGAAGAGAGGTGCGACCTCTACCATCAAGATCTTGACCTGTTGCTGAAGCACCTCCCGCAGCCTCTTTCATAAGATTTTCAGAAAGAGTACCAGAGTAAACAGATTGCTCATCTGTGTTTCCATAAGGAACGTCTCCAGGAGGAAGGAGACTAATTACAGATTCATCAAAGTTCCAAATAAAAATACTTTTAAGAGAATCGTGTTGATAAGTTTTCAGAACTTCAACTTTCTTTGCATTACTTCTTTGTTTAGAAGCAAGTTCTAAAATTTCAAAGACAAATGGATTTGTGGGAAGAGTTTCAATTGGTTTTTCAATCGTCGTCTTCTTCTTCGTTCTCGTAGTCGTAGTCATAATCGTTTTCAAATCTCACTGCTAAAATTTCGTCGGGTATTATATTCCCATTTGAGTCAAACATCTCTGGGTGCGTATAAACTGGTTGAGTTTGGTAGAAGTGTTCTTTTGCCAACCACCCTACTACTCCTCCTACAAAAAAGAACATAATTGAAACTAATGTCCCTATGGTTAGAGTTACTGCTAGCATTTGTCTTCTCCAGAGAATTTACTTTTTTCTTATATCAAAATGAAAGTCGATAAAGAAATGAAACTCTCTTCGGAAGAGAGAAATCATCTTACCAAACTTCACTTGAAAAGTTTTTGGTCTTTCAGATTTTCTCCTCCTATTGCGTAGTAATAACTCAACACCCCTATTAATTTGGGGTTCACTGTTATTTAGTTTGCTTTTTCCTTCGCCCTGGTCTTTTGTCATGACTATATTTCCAAGCATCTTCTAAGATACCATACAAGTAATTTCTTATCTTTCTTGCTTGTGGTTTTGGAATATGACCATAACCTTCACGAAGTTGTTTATGTACTTCATCAGAACCACCCTCAAGATAATCATCAAGATCCATTACCAAATTATTAATTTCATTTGCAGTTGAACTTTCAATAAATTCTTCAACTTCAGATCTTTTTGTTCCACGAACTTTTAAGTAATCATAAAATTTTAAAACAAATTTACCGTTGAAAGCATAATCAATTGATTTTTCAACGTCATCGTAAACTTCGTGAAAATTGCTGTTCATTAAACTAGATTTTGCTCCTTAAGATATTGTACAGTGTCAGTACATCCTCCAATATGTTTTTCATTTGCTATAACTTGGGGGAAAGTAGATCCTTGTCCAAATTCTGCATAGAATTCATCACGATTAAAATCTATGCCAAGTTTGTAAATTACATGTTGGAGTTCTGCTAACTCTAACACTTGCTGAACTTTTGTGCAATAAGGACAACCATCTTTTGAATAAACTGTAAACTTCATAATTCTTAATAAACTGAAAGTTATTTAGCGTTAACTGGAATTCCTTGTCCTTCAGGTAACCATACTTGTTGCTGAAGATCTATTGGTGGGAGTTCTTCTTTTGCAGCAGGTAAACCTTGTTGACCTGGAAGTTGTTTATCTGTTGTTGATGTTACTGTAATGACTTGATCAAGAATAAACTTTTGTTTACGATAAGTTCTTTTATCCTTATCAAATCCAACCATCATCAAAGCATCTATTTCTTCACCACAGTGAGCAATAACTCTACCTGTGGTTTTATCTATCACTACCCAATAATCATGCATTCTTTTTCTTCTCACCTTTTGTATTATAGGTTTCTTTTGCTGGTCTGTAAAGGTTTGGCCAGGTATCTCTAATGATTTCTGCGAGTTTATGTGGAGTTTCTGTGGTAATCATCAATATCTACTGGGAGTGTAATCAATTCCTTTTAAGAGTTCATCTAACATTGTACCATACTCTTTAAATCTTTTATCCCCAGCAATAAAACATCTCTGACGCATCCAAAGAGCATCCGCAAGAAGTTTAATCTGGTCTTCTGAAAGCGATAGGTTTTTCATAATTGTTAGAGTAATAATAGTGGTCTGTCATTGACATTAGAAACATAAAGATTCCAAATGCTATGAAGAATATGAGAATTGTGACCATAAAAAAAGGAGTTCAAAGAACTCCTTCTATTTATTTTAGAGTGCGTTGCCCCGAGGCAAAACTTCCTCTGGAAATACAAAATTTTCGTGTGGTTGATCAACAGGTGCCATCCAAGCACGAAGACCTTCATTCAGAAGAATGTTCTTAGTGTAGAAGGTTTCAAACTCTGGATCTTCTGCTGCACGAATCTCCTGACTTACAAAATCATAAGCACGAAGATTGAGAGCAAGACCAATAATACCAATAGAGCTGGTCCAAAGACCCATAACAGGAACAAAAAGCATGAAAAAATGTAACCAACGCTTATTACTAAAAGCAATGCCAAAGATTTGAGACCAGAAACGATTTGCTGTAACCATTGAATAAGTCTCTTCTTCTTGTGTCGGTTCAAATGCTTTGAAAGTGTTTGCTTGTTCACCATCTTCAAATAGTGTGTTTTCAACTGTTGCTCCATGAATTGCACAGAGCAGTGCTCCACCCAGTATACCAGCAACTCCCATCATATGGAAGGGGTTGAGGGTCCAGTTGTGGAAACCCTGAAGAAAGAGCAGGAATCTGAAGATTGCTGCCACCCCAAATGATGGAGCAAAGAACCAACTGGATTGTCCCAGTGGATACATCAGGAAGACGCTGACGAATACAGCAATAGGACCAGAGAATGCGATTGCGTTGTAAGGACGAATACCTACAAGTCGGGCAATCTCAAATTGGCGAAGCATGAATCCTATGAGAGCAAAGGCTCCGTGGAGCGCCACAAAAGTCCAGAGTCCCCCAAGTTGGAACCACCTGACGATATCCCCTTGAGACTCAGGACCCCAAAGTAGAAGAAGAGAATGACCCATAGAATCTGCAGGCGTTGACACAGCTGCCGTAAGGAAATTAGCACCCTCAAGATAACTAGACGCCAACCCGTGGGTGTACCAGCTTGTAACAAACGTTGTGCCAGTAATCCAGCCACCAAGGGCAAGATAAGCAGTGGGAAAAAGTAGTAGTCCAGACCAACCCACAAATATGAAGCGATCACGTTTAACCCAGTCATCAAGGACATCGAACCACCCCCTTTGCGAAATTGGTTGTGAAAGAGTTGAAGAAGTCATATCCTCCTATGTTATTTCTCATATTTATCTTAACATATGTTAACAAAGGAAGTCAATGAGTGTTTGTGCTCATCCAATCACGACAAGAGAATCAAATGAGCAATCATATGTACCTTTACGATTAGTATCCAAGTATCTAACTTTCATTGCAATTGGAGGAAAATGTTCATCATCTTTATCGTACATAAAACCTAAGATTTCAAACTCTCTCCCGTGTCTTCTTTGAATTGGATTATCAATCCTACAAATATCACCTACTTTAAAGTTAAACATAAATTTTCATCCCCAATAAATTTGACCAAGAGTAAATAAAACAAATATAAGAACTGTAAAAACCATCATACCTACACCTGCCCAGATAATCCAGGGTTCCATAGGATGATGTTGATTATTATGAGACATAAAAAAGAGGGTTGTTACACCCTCTAATTATATCAGTTATTCAGTTTTTATCAACCAATCGCAGGTGCAGTCAAGGCAACAGGAGTGTTGCTAGCAGCAGCAAGATCAAGTGGGAAGTTGTGAGCATTCCTTGTGTTTTAACCTTTGTCGCCAAAGGGAGCGGACTATATCATCACTCATAAGAGTGTCGGACGCTAGTGGCGTATTACGGATGAAGCGTCATCCACCGCCTAGTCTCTGAACCTTCCTTACACGCTTGCAAGGCTTGGCTGCTGATTGTCTACAAGAGAGTTCCAGCAATTCATCCGATTTAACGAGCGCCATGCGTTCACAAAACGCTCGTGCATTACCTCCATGCCCAGTCCAGCGCGGTTTAGAACGTCAGCCCAGGTGTTAATAACTTTACCTTGTCCATCAACGATAGACTGGTTAAAGTTGAAGCCATTCAAATTGAAGGCCATAGTGCTTACACCAAGAGCGGTGAACCAGATACCTACAACGGGCCACGCCGCTAAGAAGAAGTGCAGCGAACGGGAGTTATTGAAGGAAGCATATTGGAAAATAAGGCGTCCGAAATAACCGTGAGCAGCAACAATGTTATAAGTCTCTTCTTCTTGACCGAACTTGTAACCATAATTCTGCGACTCTTGCTCAGTGGTTTCACGAACCAGCGAGGAAGTTACCAGAGAACCGTGCATTGCACTGAACAGAGAACCACCAAAGACACCAGCAACTCCAAGCATGTGGAAGGGGTGCATCAGGATGTTGTGCTCAGCCTGGAACACCAGCATGTAGTTGAAAGTACCAGAGATACCAAGAGGCATCGCATCAGAGAAAGAACCTTGACCGAAAGGATAAACCAGGAATACTGCGCTTGCAGCAGCAACAGGTGCAGAGTATGCAACACAGATCCAAGGACGCATACCAAGACGGTAAGAAAGTTCCCACTCACGACCCATATAAGCATAGATACCAATCAGGAAGTGGAAGACGACCAGTTGAAATGGTCCGCCATTATATAGCCACTCATCGAGAGAAGCAGCTTCCCAGATTGGGTAAAAGTGCAGTCCAATAGCATTGGACGAAGGGATAACAGCACCAGAAATGATGTTGTTTCCGTACATGAGTGAACCAGCAACGGGTTCACGGATACCGTCAATATCGACGGGTGGTGCAGCAATGAAAGCGACGATGAAGCAGATGGTAGCAGCAAGCAGGCAAGGAATCATCAGAGTGCCAAACCAACCAACATAAAGACGGTTGTTGGTACTAGTGACCCACTCGCAAAACTGTTCCCAAATATTTGATTGTCGTTGTTGTGAAATTGTAGCAGTCATTTTTTTTTAAAAGAGTAGTAAGACCATCAGGGAAATGGTGGAGTTACTATTCCCCAGTCACCCTCAGACTGGGTATGAGAGACGTTTTTATACTCCCATAGGTCTCGGTTAACGGGAGTGACAATGTTACGGATTATGAGAGATTCGTAACATTTGTTTACCTATTTATCATAACACTGTCTTAAAATCCTGTCAATAGGTCCAGTTGTCAAGGTGGTCACTTATAAATATGAACACAAAAAATCTAAATACTTAAAACTGCTTTCCCACAAATGCCAAGGGAATGGAATACTCCTGTTCGTGAGCCTTGGAACGCACCTATTCATAATACACTCAAAGCAATAGACAATCACACTCAAGAATACTTCAAGAGTGGAGATAAATGGCACTTAGAAAAAGCAGATATGTTGAGAGGTTATCTCACAGAACTGAAAACTTGGATACACAAACAGGAGGGAAGATAATGGCATCAACTTTAAACAAACTTATCTTCATTGTATGTTGCTCAGTGATTGCTTTTGTTGGTCTCAGTTTTATAGATTGTACTTTTATAGAACCAAGTATAGAAAATCGTGCCAAGGTAATGGGAACAGCAAATGTTTCATCTTCAGAAGAATGTAAAGAATCCGAAAGCACTGGTTATGAAACACTCCTTAGTGTGCTCACTACAATCATCGCACTAAGGACTAAATTAGAGGATTGATATGAAAAATATCAGTGCTTTTACGGCAGTTAGATTAGTAATCTTAGGATGGTCTGCCACATTATTGACATTAGGTTACATGGATTACCTAAAGAAAATGGATGCTACTTTCATAGCATCCATCTTTACATCTACATTGGCAACTTTTGGTGTTGATGCTGCTAATAAGAAATCACAATCCAGCCTTAATAAATCTGTAGATTGTGATACCTGCAGATCCAAGCGTAGCGAAGAGAGCACCCAAACTACTGAAGAAACTTGATACCTTTTCTTCTAAAGGTTTTTTCTCCATATGAAATAGGTCTCTGTTTTCATAGACCCACTTCCACATAGGCACTCTCATATCCTCTGGCACCATTGGGTCAATCCAAGAGCTGACTTCATTCTCTCTATCATCCACAAGAATACCACTCTTGTTATATGAGCGGATTCTTTGAATGTTATATTCACCCGTGTAATCTACACGCTTGTTAGCAATCTCATCAGCGACCCAGAAATCTACGTCTGCTTGTATTCTTTCCCAATGTGTCCTCATAAAGGTAACATCTAACTCAACGTCACCATTCTCTGCTCTATAGGGATGCGATACACCATTGACACAAACTTGTAGTTTGCCAGGATGTAGTTTGCTTTTTGTAGGGAACTCTTGGCACAATAATGGTTTTGGCATCATCCAAGATGTTTTTGTCATGACAATATAAGGAATACCAATAGACAAAGTTACTGGTATTCCCCACAGAAGTATTCTTTTTCTGTGACTATTGATTATTGATTGGGCAGCTTCGCCAAGGTCTTTTGTTTTAGCAGCATGGATTACCAAAAGATTACGAAATGATTGTAGTCTTCTACGAAATCCAAGTTCATATTCTGAAGCTTCAGCAACAAGTATCATTTTATCCAGCTTCTGTAACAAGACCACATGATCTGTGTTGTTACATTGCTCGGCGGTCATTTATTTGACGCTAGACGGTAATACTATTTATCAATTGTAACAAATTATGAAGACCAAAGTTTACCTTCTGCAACTCTTCTTCTTAACAATCCTGCCTCAACTTTACTACCAGGATTGCGATACATTTGAAGCACCTTAGGCACCTCATTCCACTCCTTATCCTTCAAGACTTTTGTAATAGTATTGAAGTTAGAACTACCATAGAAACCTGCACCAAGATTATATGCAAAAGAAAGTAAAGCCCCTCTTTGGTTGTCATTCATCTCACTCCAGTAAGGTATTTTTTGTAGTGTAGGAAGAAATCTTTGTTCAATATCAAATACCAAAAGTTTATCAGCATACTCTTGTGTAATCTTTCTACCAAGTTTAAAAGGTTGTCCGTTAAAATCTTTTGTACTACCCCAACCAATAGTGATTGGAAGTCCACCTGTTAATGGGTCAGGATAAGCATTTAGATGACAACCTTCAAATTCTTTTATCAAATTAATGCCAACTAACGAAATATTATTAGTTGGCGTTTCTACTTTTTTGCATCAAAAATTCTACCCCAACCATCATTACCTTTTGGACACCATCTACGGGAAAGATCACTTCTCTTGTAAATAGCACCCTTACCATTAGTTACTGCTCCAGTGTATCCATCATTCAGTGAACCATAAGGATCATTTACAACATAATCACCAGATGGAGTTTTACCAATCACAACTACCATGTGTCCTCCCGTGGGGTTAGATAGAGGACCGCGATGAAGAATACCAATAACAACAGGTCTACCAGCGGCAAGCTCTCTATCAAGATCAGCAAAAGTAAGGCTGTAGGAAAAACTGGATTTAATACCGTATGACGCAAGAACCTTGGTCTGAACCAAGTGATCAGTTGTGTCACCGATTGAGAAAACTTTTTGTACATAGGCGTCGTCGCCCTTAGGTCCTTTTAATGTACCAGGTTTGAAATACTCAAGGCACATCGCACAAGCAGAAGAGTTGCAAGTTCTATTTGCATCTCTATAGTTGTCTGTCTGTGGATAAAAAGGAACTGGCAAAATTGATGCTTGAGGTTTGTCTACTGAAGTTCTATAGATCCTTACCCAATTTGCTTCGTCTTCTAATAAATCTTGAGCTTTGAGTTGCAAATCCTTTTCTAATTGTTCAACTGCAGCAACATGCTTTGGATTTTTTTCGTCGTAGTGCTTGAAAAAATTATGGAGATCTATAAACATTATTGTATCCAAACCCTGCATTATATTTATGAAAAAAAGAGGGTTTTATCCCTCCTTCAATCAAGCAGTGACTGCTTCTCTTACTGTAGATTTTACATATTCCAGAACTTTCTCTGGAGTAGTTTCGCCATAAGGATCTTCCTTAGCATTATCACAGCGTCCAGGTTCTTCAAACAGTTTCTCAATAATACCATTATCAACCACAGCAGCATAACGCCAAGAACGCTCACCAAAACCAAGATTAGACTTCATCACAAGTTGTCCCATGGAACGAGTAAAGTATGCGTTGCCATCGGGAATGAGTTTTACATTCTTGATGTTTTGATCTTGTGACCAAGCATTCATTACAAACCCATCATTAACAGAGATGCAGTAAATAGCGTTGATGCCACTACTAATAAAGTCTTCGTATTTCTCTTCGAATCCAGGTAGCTGATAGGCACTGCAAGTAGGAGTGAAAGCACCAGGCAAACTAAAAATGACCACACGCTTTCCATTGAATAGTTCTGCGGATGTACGATTTACAAATTCACCATTCTCGCGGAATACAAACTCCACTTGCGGAACTTGATATCCTTCTCTACGCATAGTAACCTCCATAGTATTCTCTTTTTTCTTAAAAATATTAAACATAAGTATCAATCAAAAACAGCAGTAACTCCCATCACTTTGGCATTTGGATTTCGTGCAAGTGCAGTTTCTCTTGCATCTTTATAATCTCTTGCCTCTACAGTTTCGTAGAAGACTTTTCCCGCAACATACAACTGCACTTTACACTTCATCTCACCAAATACCAGGGATAATTTGACCAGTCAGGGCATAAGAACCCATAGCAGCAACGATGCCAATCATTGCTGCCCAACCATTAATGCGTTCTGCGCGTTCGTTCATTTTTGTTCTCCTTGATAAGGGTGTTTTTGTTTTAGTTCAGGATTTGGTTGTGAAGGAACAACTGGGTTCCTTGATTTGTTTTTAATTACGATGAAAGCATCGTTTTGATAAGTGACTGTTCCAAAAGGTTTTGCCCATTTTGGGTTTGCGTTTGGACTAGTAGGAGTTCCTGTGACTGCTACTCCACCAATTTCAACTGAGATATCATCGTCTTTGTCCCATCCAAGTGTTTCAAGAGCGATCGCAAATTGACCAAGCATACCACCAGTACTCATAACATTCTCTTCAGGTTCAAGATTTCCAATCACAGATTTTCTTCCTGCTCAGTGAGGATTACACAATCACTGGTGGGATATGCTACACAAGTCAGCACCCAACCTTCTGACTGCTGCTCATCATCAAGGAAAGACTGCTCCTCATTATCTACGGTGCCAGAGATGAGTTTTCCAGCACAAGCCGAACAAGCACCTGCTTTACATGAAGAAGGGAGGTCAACACCTGCTTCTTCTGCTGCTTCAAGAATGTATTGATCATCTTGACATTCAATTGTAGTTTCGGTGCCATCAGGAGATTGAAGAGTGACATTAAAAACGGTCATTAGTAAGTCTCGCAAATTTTTTCAACGGATGCTGCCAGTAAAACAAAAAAGGCAACGGATGTCATTGTAAACAAAAGTGAAGTCATTGTCAAGTCTCAAACTACTCCAAAGAAGAGGTGCCCAGTGAAAGCATAAGAAATAGCCCCAGCAACAATGCCGACCATAGCCCAACGTCCATTCATCTTCTCCGCTTTTTCAGCATAGGGTTCAATGCCATAACGCTCAAGGTCTTCCTTGGTCATATACATCGAAGGTTCTTTAGCAAACATATTCATTTGCCCGAACTCATTTTTTGTAACAGTCATTATCTTATGTAAAGATTTACAACACAATTATATAGCAAAAATAAAGAGGGGTCAAGCCCCTCTCATCAGTTTTCTAAAGGTTTTGTT
>OGVZ01000027.1_pt1 | contig 18546 bp, 21 predicted proteins | sample 1575881 | NCBI WGS metagenome assembly OGVZ01 (sample SAMN07581520, study PRJEB24739) | freshwater metagenome | place: Singapore | collected 2015-01
GTATTTCGTTGAAGGTGCATTGGGTGTAGAAGTAGTTGGTTGTCAGGAAGTCGATGCAGAACTCTCTGCTGTGTGGGTGTTCGTAGCTTTCAATAGCTGCGCGGGTTTCGTCGCTCATGCGATCCCAAAGGGTTGGTGGTCTTTGCATTTTAGATTTGGTTTAGGAGGGTTTGACGTGCTTGAAGATAACGGCCGTATAGTTCGTAGTTGAACGTCAGCGGCTTTTTTGTTTCGCTGGATGAAGGCGTTGCTGTTCTTTCCAGCATGTAGCGAATGTGGCGATGCCACGCGTAGAGGTGTGCGGGGATGAAGTTCATAGGTTGGTTTGGTTAAAGGTTGGCATTGGTAGAGGTGTTGATGAGCGTTGGAAGCGGATGAAGCGAAACCAGTCGCGGTGTTGGCTGCGGAAAAGTGCGTCTACAATTTGACGTGTTCGCGTCGGGTTGCTGTTCGCAGTGAACGGATAGTCCGCGTGCATTGCGTAAAGTCCGCTCGGCAGCTTGTGGATGTAGGCCTCAACGACGTTGCCGTTGTCAAGGGTGATTGGCGTGTGGGTGATGATCTCGTGGTTCATTGGTTTGGTTGGGTTGGTTAAAGGGTTAAAAGATTGCGCGTTGGTGAGCCGCGCCCCTCGGTGGGTTATAGGCTGGTTCGCAGGCCGGTTGTTTGAGTGAATACGTTTTGCAGTTGTTCAGCGTAAACATTACAATATATTACAACTTCCGTGAATTTGTACCCTACTGATTTTGCAATTCTTACAGTGTAAGTATCAGAACTATTGAGTTCAATATACATGATGTTAGCTTTTGAGCTGCCTTTGAATTTTACGCATACTGTCTGGCTATAGTAGCCGATTGTTGCGCCAGTCATTGCTAAAAATTTGTTACCTCCTAATTGGTTGATAACTTGATCTACGATCTCTTGGTTTTTTACTGAATTTGTCATTGGTTGGTTTTTTTTTAGTTGGTTAAATTTCTACCGCTTTGGTATATGCAAATATACATACATATATATATACAAACCAAACTTTTTTTAATTTTTTTTTCTGCGTTTTTAGCGCGCAAACGCACTTTTGGACAAAACTTGTCCAACGCCTTCAATTTACAAGCCTTGATTTTTCGCCGTTACCTCAACCGCGCGAACAAAACGACGCTCGCCAGCAGTCCCAAAATCGCCCCGACAAGCAGTATCGGCCACCTGCTTTTGCGCTTCTTCTGCTCAACAACAACGGTGCGTTCTACGATTGTCGTATCACGCAAAATAAACCGCTCTACGACCGTATCTCTACGCAGGCGAATGACAATGCCACTACCTGAATTTGCTACGCTTAGAACGCTTGTTTTTGTGCTATCCCGCAGGGCGAAGCGGCGCACGATTCCTGCGCTGTCGCAGAGGTCAGGGAGCGTCAACTCCGTCAAGCTGCCAGCGGTCACTACTTGCCGGTCCGTGTGGACGATAGCACTCGTGCGGATCACCTCCGCAGGCTTCCGGCAGCAGCCAAAAAGCAGCAGGGAATAAATTGCCAACTGTTTATAATGTGTCATAAAAAATACTAAAAATGCAATATCTGCGCATTTTAAGACACATTATTTAATATGAGCGTACTCCTGGGCAGCATTAAACGATGGGCAGGCTTTGGCTACCTTCGGAAAGTCGCGGTGGCCGAGGATCTTGGCCGCTGGGTACTTGGCGCGCCATTGATGTAATACCTGTGACAACGCGTCTTTTTGCCCTTGCGTGCGATTGTCGACCGGGTTGCCTCTGCTGTCTACGCCCCCGATGTAGCTGATGTGGAGGCTTAGCGAATTGTAGCCGGCCACGCCGTTGCAGATCGCTTCATCATCAGCAAGCGTGATGACCTCTCCGTTGGCTTTTACGACCTTATGATAGCCCGGTGACTTCCATTTTAGGTTGGTGCGCCAGTAGTTTTGGATCGAATCGATTGTAGTTGAGTGCGGTGTCGCCGTGCAGTGAACGACTATGTATTTGATGTTTCGCATTTGGCCTGATTAGGTTGCAAAATTAAATATCATTTGCCCTTGTTTTGTGCGCCCTATCGCGTGCTGGTCGTCGTAAACGTCGCATCAATAACGCGGGTTTCTATTTTCTCATTTAAGATATATACCAACTGCAACTTCATCCAGTAACCGCCCAAGGGCTTCGGCGGTCTACCCCTCTCGACGTGGAAGCCACCCACGCCGCCTGCATATTCCTCCTTGTACGTCGCAGTCCTAATTTGATGCAGTGGCCGCTGCCTCATCATGTAGTTTGTTCGGTTGAGGTAGCTGATGACGTTGATGTGGTGGTACAGCTCGTGAACGTGACCTTGCCATGTGCAGTCGTAGCCTTCAACCATCGCCATAATACGCTGGTCTTGGATGACGCCCTTAGTCACTGGACCGCCTCCGCCTGATCCGTGAAAGTAGTACATCGCAAAGCGTGTGTGGCGGTTGGCGTTCGGTCCATTGGCAAAGCCAAACAGTATCGCGCCGCCGTAGCCGCCGAGCTGAACGTCAGTACCGCACTCGTGGTTTAGGAGCGTGACAAACATCTGCAACGCGTCAAATTCTACATGACGGATGACGCTCGTTTCGTGATTTCCGTAGCCAATAAGAGCGATGTGCTTGGCGTACGGCTTGAACCACTGTACAGCGTCGTTCACGACAGCTTGAAGGTAGTTGCCCTTGTTGTGTTCAGGCCTTATTTCATCCTTGCCCCTGCGTGGATCGCCTCTGCCTTGCATAAGGCAGAAGGTGTCGCCGTTCATGATGACCTTGGCGTTGCGTCGCACCGCTTCGTCGAGGTGGCTTTTTAGCAGGTCGCGATCGCACTTGGGGTTGTCCCAGTGCAGGTCGCTGACCAGCAGAAACTCCGCCTCCCTCCCTTCGCAGTCGAAGGTGTGAACATTCGCTGCGCGTCGGGTTATTTTCATACTATTGGTTTGGTGGTGTGCTTTTTAGCAGCTTCATGATCCGCACTTCCAGCACCTCCGTAATCTTTACGCCCGAAAATCCGACGATGAAGGCGAGGCCGTACTCGATGTTCGGTGCTTGAATGTTCAGGATGCCGATGATCACAGGCGCAATGTAGGTTGCGGATAGCGTGCCGGAAAGAACGGCAATCAGCTGCATCTTCCAGTTTTTCATCTTAGGTGCAAGCAGGAGTGCGCCGAAGAAGCCGGCGACTGTCAGGCCGATGTTGATGCCTATGCTTTTGAGGAAGTCTATCATTTGTTTGCGTTGTAGTCAGTCGTGTACTGCTCATCCCATCCGAGGAAGGTATGCACGCCTATTGGCGGAGGCCAGCACTCGTAAGGCAGGTAGTCGCTATGTGGCTCTCCATCCCAAAGGATGTCGACGCAGTACGCGCCCTCTATTTCACCCAGCGGCACTGCGAAGCCTTGCGGCACTGGTAGCGCGGTGTAGGTAGCTTCGTCGGGGAAGGCGTATTTTAAAAATCTAGCCATTATAAGTAACGAAAAGTAAGTCCATTTAAAACTGTGTTTTTATATTTCAAATGAGCAGAAACCATAGTATGGCTTAACCCTAAAAACCTAGATAATGCCATTACTCCATTAAAAATTTCATTAGTTTCATTACAAATTATTTTATTGTAATGCGTTTTAGGCCTTAAATCATTGTCGTGACAATGCTGGAGATTATGACCATAAGTGCAGTATTCAAGGTTATCTAGCCTATTATTCTTTTTATTTCCATCAATATGATTTATAGGCAGGTTCTTGTTGCCCACAAATGTAAGTAAAACAAGCCTGTGTACTTTAAAACACTCTCTCTTATGATAATGCAATTCAACCTTTACATAGCCCAAATTATCCACAACTAAACTTCTCTGCCTTAATCGTTTTTTTACTATCGCTCCATCTTTACGAGTGTAGGTTCTTTCACACGACCTAACATTTCCATAATTAGAAACTTCGTATATGCCCTCATAATTAGGCACTGGTTTGTATATTTCATTCATAGTACACAAATATACGAATAAAAGCGTACTAACGAAACAAATATTTTTGAAGGTAGCCATTTATAGTCGGGTTAATTCGGCAAGTTGGTCGTTAGATAGCCGCGTGGTGTAGAGTGCAGCGGCGCGGATGCGGTCGTTGAGTTGGACCGTTGAAAAAACACTTGCGCCTAAATAAACAGCACTCATATTTGCAGGGACGCCCCTTGTAGCGGTTGATGGGTTGTAAGTCACGCCATTAACTGCCCAACAATAATCGTTTGCTTTGTATGCCAACGCTATCTTGTAAACACCTCCCGTTGCAGGGACTGCTGGTATCGTTGCGTTGTAATCTGCATTAACTCCTCCAACGCGAATCAAGGCATAAATACCCGTACTGGAGTCAAAGAAAATTTGTATTCGGTCGTTGGATGAGCCGAGAGAAATCACTTGATTAGCGTTAATTCTGCTAAACAGCACCTCCGCATAAATCGTCCCCTCCGTCTGCCCTATCAGCCCACTAACAAGCGCCCCCGATGCGATGATGGTATCAGCGGCACGGCTGACTGCTGCTGTCGTTGTGGTTATTGGCGATGTAGCGATAGGGCCGACTTCTGCTTGTGTGAAGTCTACTTCAATAACGTCGCCACTTGCAATCATCCGTATTCCTACCTGCCCCGATGCCACTGTTTGCGCTCCACTATTAAACGGAGCAAACGCACTTGTCAACGTTACGGTCTGCCAATTTGTGCCGCCGTTTGTGGTAAGCTGAATTTGACCAGTACCTGAAACTCTACGCATATACGCCGAGAAAATACGCGACTGCGAGGCGTGCGATATGTTTTGAGTTATCGTCGCACTTGCCGCCGTGGATGTAAGCGTCGTTGCTCCTGATGCAGCACCATCAGCGCCAACGGCGTTACGCACTGCTGTAATTCCACTTGCCGCCCACGTGCCGCTCACCGATAGGTCGCGACTCCACAAGGCTTGATTCTGCCCACTCGCCTCCACCAACAAGGCAGGGCAAGACTGCCCAAGCCAGTCAATACGAGGCACTCCCGATGCGACGCTTGCAATCAAACCGCTGCTATCAACACGCGTTGCCGTAGTGTTGCGGCTGACAGTGAACCGCATCGTGCTATCCTCAGCGACAAACGGAGGCACGTCTTGGTAGAGGTTGCCATCCTTGTAGAACTGCGGAACAATAAGCAGCGAAGGTGTCAACGGCAGTCCGTCCGTGTAGACGTCTTGACCTCGCGACACAAGGCAGCTGCCTACCCCTGCGTTTTCATCTTCGACAGTTGCACCTGCGCCCTTCGCGCCTTCACGCGCCGCCGCCCACTGCGTCTTGTAGGGGTTCGTGCCGTGTTGAGCGACAAACGGCAAGCCGTAGCCAATGCCTAATGCCATTAGACCGCGCTTACGATGGTTACGCCCTGCATCGAATAGCCAATGACGCTGCCTGCGTTGAGCGTCACGGCGGCGATCCTGCGGCCATTATTGGCGGCTATGATCATACCGGGGCTGAACGCTTGCCCGGACGGGAATAAGCCGATACCACCACCACTTACCGCCGTCATCATATTCGTGCCGTTGCTGTCAGTGAGCGTCGTGAACTTCGCCTCCTGGTTGACGATCAGCACGTCATAGGTGCGACCTGTGACCGATGAAACTGCGCCAGCGCCGACTGCCAGCACTTCGGCAGACATTCCGCGCCCGAGTAGCGCATCCATTTGTTGTCCTACGTTCATTGTCTTATTCTTTAAGTGTAAATATCGTTTTGACTAATTCTATGCAATTCTGCAATCGTGTTTTAAGTCGTTGGTATTTGACAGACGTTTCTGCTGAATGGTATCTCAAAAACGACCGTTGCCTGCCATCCTGCTACCTTGTCATCTCGCGCCTCTACAAAACGCGTAGCACTCACCGCGCCGGTGATTGTGTAATCGCGATCAGGATCATCGGTGAACTCCGCAACAAGGTCCTGCATGATACGCAGCGTGTCACTCAACACCTCATCTTCATTATCCGTCCACCTATACCTCACGTCGCCGCTTATCGTCGCATCCAACCCACGCAGGTCTGCAACGCGATCCATCACCAGCACGCTGACGCTTAGGTTGGTCGCCCCCATAGGCATTGACGCACTCTGCGCATCGACGAACAAGAGCGGGTAGATAACCCTATCCCTGTCTGCTGTCCGTAGGTTGATCGTGTTGTCCGTGCCGATCGCCAGCGGATCTCCGAACCCCACCGCGTTGATCTGCAGGTGCGACTGTGCGAAGGCTATCAGGTCGTTTTTGATTGTCACCCAACTGCTCATAGAATTGCTTTAGTTTGTTTACGTTTTTGCTGTGCGCCATCAAAAGTAGTTGCGTCGGTTTTCCGGGTAGTCAAGCGGATCGCGATACCTGCCCCTGCGCCCAAGCACCATGCCAGTCTGGTAGGCGCTGTTGGCAGGGTAGATTGTATCAATAGCGACAGGCGGATTGTCGAAGAGCGGAAATAGCGTGTGGTTTTCCTGCAAGTAGCGTGTGATCCTTTCGGTGTACCACTCCGCGTCATCGCGGCTTTTGTCCATCAGTCGCGTCATCTCGCGCTCGCTCATTGACGTTGATTCCGTGCTATTCCGCCGATCCATGCCTTTGTTCATAAATTTGAACGCCAGCACCATCGGCAACTCAAAGTACATCCACTGGATGATTGCTGGTTGAATGTAGGTCTGCATCAGCGTCGTGTTGTTGGCCGATAAAGTACCTGCGATTACCTGCGTCACAAGTTCAGCGTAAAGCGCCGATCCCACCGCTGGCTGAATGTGCATCTCCTGCACTTTTACAATGGTTGGGCGTAACTGCGTGTAGCTTACGTTCTCGCTGATTACGGAGTTTTCGATCAGCGTATTTTCGCTTATAAATAGTGCCTTGCTCATTCGACTATACGTTCAACTTGTGTACCTTTTTTAATCACCAACTGCTGCACCCACATGTGCCGGCAGCTTGGCCGGTGCCTGCCATCTTCGAGCGTCAGCCAGCCGCCTCTGCGCTCCCAGACGCTATACCCCATCAATGCCGTCAACTGGTTGATGTCATCGCGTGTGTATAGCCGTGCGTTGCTCAAGTCCATCATGACCTGGCAGAACTTGCGGCTTTTGTCGTAGCCATCTGCCTTGCTCAACCCACGATATTCAGGCCGCCAGTCGTACCTGTAGCGCACCTCGACGATAGGTTCAGGCACTTTCTCCTCTTTGGTCGCCTCACCGATGCCGCGCTTCAATGGGTACTTGTTGACCTGCAGGAGGTACTGGATGCGCTTGCGGATGCGAGCCTTGCTCACCCCAAACTCCTTGGCCATTTCTTCAACGGTAGCATCCTCGCGCTTGCGCCTATATTTTACGATTTTGTCATCCAGCGCTTTATCTTCATCTGAAACGGCAAACTGCATGAAGAACTCCGCCTCGCCGTATTCGTTGAAATCCAGTTCGCGTTCTTGCAGCACCTCAAAGGTGTCACGCGCCTCACCGAACTGCTGGCCAACTTGTGCGAGGAACTCCAGCTCATCAGCTTCATCTGTGAACGCCTGCTCTTTGACACCCAGTAGCTGATCAACTTGTTCGGCGTTGAGGCCGAAGCCAGCGGTCAGCATCGTGCGCGCCTGTTCGAGCGTGACCTTGCCCTGCGAATAGTGGCGCACAATACGCATCAGGTTTTGATACTGCCTGCCTGAAAGCGTCTTGATAGCCTCGTTGACGCCTGCGCTGGCTTCTACGGCTACTTCGCCTGCGTCGGGTGTTGGCGTGCCAGTCGCCTCTGCAAGCGGCTCATAGCCTGCCTTCTCGCGTAGTTCGTCCTGCGTTAAGATCTGCATCAGCGCCTGTTCGGAGAGCTGCTCGGTGATTGGATCGAAAGGCTGCAGGTAGAGGCACTCATATCCGTTGAATGACGTCAGGTAGTTTATCATGCGTTCAACAATTAGAACGCGGTTCATGATGTAGGTGTTCTTGAACAGCTCAAACGCCTCCGACAGTTCCTTTCTGCCTCCAAGCTGCCCCTCCGTTCTAATGCCAAACAGCATCGGCGAGGTGACGTTGTGCGCAACGAAGATTTCTTCCTGTATCTGCTTGTTCAGCAGGTCAAACTGCTTGTCAAGGTCGCTTGGCGTTAGCGACTGTATGCTCGGCGCGTTTTCCTTGCCTGTGCTGAACGTCAGCACGAAGCGCCCTGCGTTGTTTGCGCCGCTGAACTTGTTGCGCATCTGCCTCTCAATCTCTTGCTGTTCTTCGTCAGTAGGGATGCCATCATTGAATGTAATCATCTGCCCGCCCCAAAACTGATTGCGGATGTTGCTTATGTGAAACTTGGCAATTTCAACGTCACACTCAATGTACGCCAGCGCCCCTTGGTAGTTTGGCAATGGGTAGTGCTTGACACCTGCTGCGTAGTGCCGGTAGTAGAATAGCTGCTTGCCGACGCGGTTATTCGGATCGAACTTCGGCATCCGCTCAACTTCCGCGCCCTTCGGGTACTGGCGGATCATCCGCTCATCGTACCAGTCAGCGATGAGGAACATCGTATCATCAAGCGACACGCGTACCTTTTCAAAAGGCACGTGTTCAATAAACGCAATGCCGCCGCCCCTGCTCCACGTCACCGCCAGTGCAAAGCCGTTGAATAGCTCAAGGTCTAAGACGAACTTTTGCGTCAAGTCATTCAGGTCATCGTCTTCGTTCACGTCAGCCATAAACGCCTCCGCCTTTGCCTGTTGCGCGACGGTAGTCTTATCCGCATCGACTGCCCATCCTTTGCCGGCGATGTAGTTGCACTTGCCGTTGATAATCGCGTTGTGCTTGGCGCTTTTCTTGTAGATGTCGAGCAGATAGTACGGGTAGTCATTCATCTCGCCGAAGGTGTACAGTTCGTTAGCCTTTCTTTGCAGCATCAGCGGATACCTGTAATCTGCCTGTGGGATGAAGCTAAAATTGAGTTTAGTCATAAGAAACGTAGTCGATCGTGTTTGTTGTACTCGTGAAACTGCCCTCGGTCATCTCAATCATCGCAAGGCCTGTTTCAATTACTCTTGGCGGCGTCACCGGCAAGAGGAAGCGACGCATAGCGCGCGTATGCCTATTGGTCTGCGATTTGTTATGATCATTGGCATTACCGTTGTTCATGTCAACCGTGGATGCCTGCGTCGCATCTGCTTGTGTTGACGACCAGTACGATTGATTCGCGAAGCTGCCAAGGCCAGCGCTGGCAAGGTTAGTATAGACTTCTGCCAGCTCATCCAGCGAGGGCAGAAACCAGTCGCTAAAGCCGTTCAGCACCAGTTGATCTGCTAACCTTGCGGCGATCACTGCCGTTGCGCAACCCGCGACAATAGACGCGGTGTTGATGACACCTTGGCCAATCGCTTCGGGTGTTGCCCCTTCAGGTATCAGCGTCCCTTGACACCCCCACTCTGCGTTGCTCGACTGATCCGTTGCGGCGGTGATGTATGCATAGCCGCTATTGGTGAATGTGTATAGACCGCCTTGCACGAAGTCGCCAGCGGCGTAGGTTGCTGGGTTCTCGGTCACCTCATAACGATACTGCCCTTTCGTCAACGCGCCCAACGTAAACGCGAATTTGTCGTACCTGCTCTCGTAGCTGCTAAGGTTGTCAACGGCGTTGAGGTAGATGTCAGTGGCTTCCAGCGTCGCCAAGTTGGTCAGCCGCAACCGGTAGACCGTCGCACTGTTCGCGCGCTCCGTCCACGTCACCGCTATCGTGTTGCTTTGGCTCGCCTTGAGGTATAGCATGAAGTTCTTTTATTGAAATATCCCTTGCCACGTTTTTGTACAAATTGAACCGCCGCTGCGTGATCTCATCAATGTCCAGCCGCTTCTGCATCTTAGCGGTAAGCCTATCCGCCATCTCGCGAACCATCGCTCGCTCGTTGATCATTGCCTTCATCGATTTATACCACTTCTTCGGCTGCTTTTCGTCGACCAGTACGCCATCCCATCCATCTTGTATGCAATCGGCATACATGCAGACGTTGCTGGCGATGATTGCCTTGTTCATCCACGCGGCCTCGGTCACCTTCAACTCCGACTTCAACCTGTTAAACTTATTGTCACGCAACGGCGCAAGGGCAACATCCACAAAGTTGTAGCCACCAACGTAGCTGTAAATGTCCGCCGCCTGTATGCGTCCGTAGTTGTTGTTCTTTCCCTTGTTGCTAAAGACCTGCTCATACTGCTGATAAATCGGGTTGCCCTCATTCCACCCGGCAAGGTACAGCATGTAGCGGCCTTCCAGCGAAAGGTCATCGCAGAGGCGCGACAGTGGTAGCTCCAGCAAGGCTACGTCTTCCGTATGTTGCGCCGCGCCGAAGTAGCCGAAGCGCAGTCGCTCGCTCGTAGTCGGTTGCGGCTTAAATTGGTCGTACAACAGGTGCGGCACGTTCTCGCAGATCGTGACGTTCTTATTCAGCTTCAAAATCTCATCGCGCAGGTACGTCGTTGTCGTGATAACCGCATCCGCAAGTTTGACGTGTTCAGCGACAATCGCAGACATGTTCGTGTCGTGGTAGTGTTTGTAGAAGCTATGCCCTGTCCCCAAGTGCCAGTAGTCATCCATGTCCAAGATGATCTTCGCGCCGTATTGGCGTAGAATATCGGCGACAGGCTTGACTGCCTCAATAGGCCCAGCAATCCAAGTGCGATTATACAAGAACAGGTCAATCGTCCGTAGTTCTTCGTCGCTCATCGTGCGCACGTCGGCGATACTCACGAATTCGGCTTCGCTGCCGAACATCTCATGAACGCGACTGCTTGGCATCTCCAAGCGATAGTAGCTGCACCCGGTGGGATGCTGATTATAGACGATACATACACGCATAGAGCAAAGTTAGGGCAAAAAAAAGAACCCTGCGCCACCATACGCAGGGTTCACCAACCAACCAAAACTGATGCTAATATACGCTATCCTTCGAGCGTTTGCGTCGATGAAGTGACAGCGTTTGCCGCAGCAGCCGTAACCTCAACGCATGGCTCTTCTTCCATGCCAGTCAGCGTCAAGTCATAGCCGCTTCTATCACCCATCGCCGTACCTGTCTGCGACGTTCCAGTACTTACTTCGATGCCGTTGTTCTTGCCAAGTAGCCAATACTTGCCATTTCTATCTTTGACGATAGCCATCATGCGCGCAGTAGTGACCAGCCTCAACTCGTTGCGCACTGCCTGCTGAAGCTTGTTGATAACAAGCGTAGCCTCCTGCTGATAGAATACCGTGCCGTTCACGGTAGATGCGTTTATCGTTTCAGTGAACTGGCCGACACCTTTCGGCAGTTCGTATTTGTAGAAACCGCTAACACCTGCACCTGTTGTGCCGCTGCCAACGCTTCCAGTTATCGCCGTCACCTGCGACGACGCGTTAGTGACTATACTTGTAACCGCCGTGAATGGCGCAAGCCTAATCTCCGTGATGCCGCCTACGCTGTCGCGGCATCCTAATTTATATCCAGTTGTTAGAGCGCAAGCCATATCTATTTCGTTTAGTTATTGACAAAAGAAAAGAAGCGGGGAGGGTTGCCCCTCCCCACGTCATCAGCCTGCTGGCGTAGTCGCGTTCGACGCTTTATACAACACCATCTGCTCCGGGAAGGCAAACTGCACGCCGTACTTAAACGCCGCTTGGAAGCGCACTTGGTCGTTGTCGTACGAAGCCCAAATCCGGAACTGATCTTCGTCGCTCAACAAGTCAGTGCCGTAGTACAAGTTCTCCAGCGACGTAGCTACGATCCTGCGCGTGTTGTTCATTCCGTTCACCGCAACGATTTTGAGGTTCGTTCCAGGGAAGAACATCTCGCCGTTGCCAAGCTGCCCAAGGTCGCCCTGATACAGGTTCAACCCTACCAGCTTATTAGCTAACAAACGATACACGTCCCATCCGCAAAAGGCAACGAGGTCAGACTTGCTGACAATCGCAACAGGGATATTTTGGTAAACGTTCTCAAACGCAGAAACAACTGTTGCGTCGCTGAACGCAGCACCTGCCAATGATGACACGATAGACGCAGATGCAGTCGTCTTCTCCATGAGGTGCAGAAGTCCTACTGTTTTGTTCAACGTAGCGTCACCGCTCAATGATGCCGACCCCCCAGTCCATCCTGATGCGCCTGTCGCCGATGTTGACTGCCAAATAGCAGTTTCGATGTTGGCGGCGATGCGCTTAGCTTTTTGCGTTGCGAAAGCCTGCTCGAATGGCACGCCCTCGTAGTTGCTGCCTTGCGAAAGCTGTGTGGCAAGCCACTTGGTCTCCAACTCACGAGGGCACAACTCCTCTTGCACCTTAACACGCGCAACGCTGATGACGCGCTGACTAAATGTTGTAGTGCCGCTGGCTGCCCACGCGCACGCGGTAGCCGATTGAAACACAGCGTCGGTGTCCATAAGGTTCAACGCCTCTTGGTTTTTCACGCCCACGCGCTTCTGCATGAGCGACTGCGTTTTCGCGTCGAAAACGGCAGTAGTCAACAACGGGAGCTTATTCTGCTCAACGTAGTCGGTTAGTCCTCCAATTGAAAATGACATAGTTTATTTTTTAAGGGTTTTTAGGGTTTCATTCAATTCTGCAAGTCTGCTGGCGCGGCTCATCTTCACCGACTCCACAACAGCGTCACTTGCTCTCTTCTTCGGTGCAGCCGTAGGCATCTGCGCCAATGCTGACAGTGCCGTGTCAATAGTGCTGAAACGAGCGGCGTTAGCTTCGACCTCGCCGCCCATCTTCGCCATCAGTTCCTCGACCTTGGCAGCCAAGGCAGCGATAGCCGCCTCCATCGCCTGCATCCGCTCTTCATGCGGATCAGCAGGTGCGGCCTCTTCTTCGGGCGCAACTTCAATCTCTACCTCTTGCGCCTCAACAGCTTCGGGTGCAGCTGGTGCCGGTGCCGGTGCAGCGTCCCCGATCTCGACGATCTTGCCGCCCTCGGTAGTCACAACGCCGACTTCGGGGATGCTGTGCGCGCCATCAGGGGCAGGCAGCAATCCTTCTTCGGTGACGACATAAACGAGCGTGCCAACGGCTAACTCGCCATCAACGCGGATCATCGTGCCATCTTCAAGTTTATAGTCGCTGAACGCCAACGGCGCTGCGGCTGGCGCTGGTGCAGCACTGAAGCTGCGCAACACGCGTGTCAACTCTGAAATTCGATCTGATAGGTTCATAGTGTTAAATATCGTTGGGTTTGATAGTATGCAAAAAACTTTCAAAGGCTTCGGCAAACTCCGCCATCGCCACCTCTATCTCGCTATCGGTAGGCTGCATCCCGAAGTAACCTTCGATTGAAAAGCCGGTAAACTGGTCACGATCTTCCCACACTTTGTCGTTCTCAACCTTGAAGCTACCAAACCAGCTGCCATCCTTCGCATCCTCGTAGCCCTTGGGTGGGTTGATGCCGCGATCCCTGTCAATCAAATAGCTCTCAAACATATAGACGCCATCAATGGCGGTGCTATGTTCAGCGTTGACGTTGTGTTGGTTTCCCTGCTTAAAGTACTTCTGCACCATCTTGCGGATGGTTTCCTTTTGGAAAATCACGAAATATTCGCCCCTCGTTTTGTCGCGGCGGATGATCGGCGTATCTGCCAGCATCAACGGCCCTGTCAGCACGCGCTTCTCGCCTGTTTCGGTGAACCGCATCTTTTCCTTGCTGAACGCCTGAAATGGCCGCTCAATAGCGGGCGATTCAACGAGCGCAACGTAGCTGACACCTTCGTCAACTTCGTCAATGGTCATCAGGTAGACAGGTAGTTCCATGTGGTTAAATATCATCAGTTTGCCAACTGTGCAAATTCGCTGATCCTCCGCAAGCGCCCTGACACTGTACGCACGTCACTCTCAACCACATAGGCGCGCATGCCCTGCCCTTGCCCTTGCCCTGCTCCTTCATTCGGGTTGAGTAGCTGGCTATTCGGGTTCATCGCCCCCGGTGCGAAGCCTCCTGTCGTTGGTGGCGCTGATGATCCGCCGCCGCCTCCGCCTGTCCCTGCCGATGGCGACTGAAACGTCTGCTTGCTGATTTGCTGCACTCGAAGCAATCCTGCCGCCGTAGCCGCCGCCGCCGCAATGGCCGCCCTTATAGGTGCCGATGGATCGGGTATAGATAGCTGCGACCTATACGCCCCTTGTGCCGCGCTATATGTTTCAATCAACGTCTGCGCAATAGACATCTTCTTGTTGATTTCAAACGCACGACGCTGTGCCCTTTCGCTCTGCCCTGCAAATAGCGACGATAGGTTGCCGAGCATCTGAAACGTTTTAGCGGCGGTGTCAATCTTCATCTGCTCCAGCCTTTCTTCCTCCTGCTGCATGCGCCGTTGCAAGTCCAGTTGGTACTTTATGCTTGTACCTCTCTTTTGCAATTTGGCATCTTCATTGCTGCGAACAGTCGCTAACATTTTATCTAAATGCTCTTGCAGGGTGATCTGCTCTGCCCTGTACTCCATCTCATTCTCCTTCTTTCGCTTTTCAAAGTCTGCTTTCGCCTGCAATGCCCTTGCCGCTCTTGCATCTTGTATTATTCTATTCTCCTCGGCAATCTTGACTTTTAGCAACTCAATCTCTTGCATGTATTGCAATTCAAGGTCGCGCTGCGCTTGCGTTGAGTTCTCCTTCATCTGCGCCCTCAACACGGCAAGGAATGAGAATGAGGTTTGCAGGTCACGCTCAAAGCGCGCCATTCTAATCTTAGCAATCTGCTCTTCAGTCGCGCCCTCTGCCTTCAACTTGCGCTCGTAAAGGTCAAGCATGTTGACCGATTCAAATAGTGACTTATTCAAGTCCTTTTGCGCCTCATTTTGGTCATCGGTCTTGCTCGTAAATCGCATCAAAGCTTCAATCGCAAATCCTAACGCAACCACAACCGCACCAATGCCAGTGGTTACCAACGCAATCCTAAACGCCTTCAGCGCCCCTGTGCTTGTCCCCACTGCCAACGCATAGGCACGCTGCGCCGCTGCGTTTAAGTTGACCATCAGCGCCGAGTCTTTGTTCAGCGCATTTGCGACAGCCGTAGCGCCATTGACTAACGCCAGCGCCGCCTGCACCTTCATCATAGCTTTCTGCACGTCCTCATTCTCCTCGCCGAACAACGCCGCCGCACCCTGCGCAACGGCAAAGCCACCTGCGATACCTTGGATTGCCGACGTGAACGTGTCCAGCGTCCGTGTGTCCGACGCCAGCGCCTTGACCTGTGCGCTTGTGTCGCCGATAGCGTCTTTAAGCGATCCTGCCTCGGCAGCCATCTTGCGGAACTGGTCTGTGTTCTTCTGACCAGCCGCTTCGAGGTCAAGCATCTGCTTTTGCAAGTCGCGGAGGCGCTCCTTCGCCGACTGCGTTGCCTTCTGCGTGTCGTCCTCCGCCCTGACCTTGACGGTGATCTCTTTGTCTACTTCTGCCATTACTTGCCTTTTATTGGGTTGACGATTTGTGGGTAATACTCACCTTGCACCTCCGCATTTAAGTTGTAGTTGCCGACAGGGTTGACCGACTGCGCGCTGAACTCGGCGAGGTTTAAGATGCGGCGCAGCGTCACCCTGCACATGACGTTCTGCCCGATCCTGTAATCTTTAATCTCAAGCAGCCGCCACCTGATGCCATGCCAGTAGACAGGAGCGCGGAAGTCCAGCGTGGCAATGTCGGTGACCGTCAGCAGGAACGTCGCCTCAACCTGCATCGCCTCTTTACTCGCAATCTCCTCAATGTAGTTCTTCCAGTAGGTGTTGAAAAGGTTGTTGTTGGTGTACGGCGTAAATCCTGCCTGACCATCCGGCAAGGCGAAGTAAAGCTGCCTCGGCATACCAAACGCCAAGTCCTGACTTGGGTTGTATGGGTTGTCAACGTGGCCGATGTATGGCAACGTGTCACCACTCACCCAGCTGCTCGCCGCTGTCTTGAATCCATCAACCCAAAGCCACGTTTCAACGCTGCCACTTGGCGACGGCTGCATCTTGACGTAGTTGTACTGCGCAAGCCTGTACCCTGTCTTCATCGTCCGGATGCTGCCATCTGCCTCCACATCCCACGTCCTGCCCATGACGATGTTCGTGCGGTATTGCGCCGGGATGACCGTCGCCGCCTTTGTTTCGATGACCTGCTCACCACGTCCGTAGAAGTTATCGGTGTCATATTGCCGCGATCCGTAGCCAGTCTGCCACGTGTTGCGGTATTGCTTCGACAAGGCCTCGCCGCCATCGCGGTAGGCAAAGGTGAAGCGCTTGCGCAGTTCAGGATCGCCGCATACCATAGTCATCTCTTCGTTTTCGTCGGATTTCTGCGACCAATCGACGACAGGCTCGGAGTAGAAGTCACCCCACGGCTCAATGTAGATAAGCGAGGGATCTTTAGGCGACTGGTAGAAGTAGAGGTTAAACATCTTCTGCAGGTCGGCAAGGAGGTCAATCTGCAAGGTGTCGGCAGGTAGCGCCGTGCGCATGTCGATAGATTGGCCGACCCGACTGAATGTTTCAAGTAAAGTGATCTGAATTGTCGATGCGTTTAACGTCAGCCCTGCCGTGTCCGAACTGACTGTCACTTTTAGCGTTTGACTTGGGCCAAGTATTAAAGTGCGATCTAAAGACAGTCCTCGTGAAAAAGCACCGATAGCTTGAGTGTATGTTATGTCATCGCCATAAATGTCTTTCAATAAATTACCGCTGCTATCTCTTGCGCTAATCACCAAAGTTGTAGTTCCGGATGCGCCAGTAAATAACCCTTCAAACCTAAATTGATACTTACCTGCATATTGGCTGCTGGCTGTAAAAATGCCATTAGTCGTATTAAACTTGCCATCGTCGCCGTTGAAGAATGGATCGCCAGTTTGGTCAAAGATGATCGTCTTTTCTTGCGCCGTATCCCATGTGACCTCTTCGCTGCCAACATAGCACTTATTCGATCCACTCGCATACGCAAAGGCGTCGCCTGCGTAAGGGATGACCATACGCTCGAACTCCGTGGTGTCGAAGAAAGCCGACTGATAGCGATAGCCGTGCTGCGCGAAAATCAAGTCGACCATCTTCTTAACCCAAATATTAGGACGCATCAGCTCAATCGGAATCAACCTGTCAAAGATTGGAGTGACTGAACTGAACAGCGGCGCAAGCGGTCCTAATGGGTTGCTAACGTCGTAGCAGTGGAAGTGACCAGCGGCGTCAATAATGCCGTAAACATATCCGCTCGCATCGCTGTAACTGTCGTCCCAAGTGCCAGTGACCAGCGACACGCTGAAGGTGTGGTTCATACCTGTCACTCCCACCGTGTCAACAAGCTTGACGTCAGCCATGTTGCTGAATAGCGCCACCTCCTCGCCGTAGATAGCGACTTCGTAGGTGGCCTGCCCCTTCGTCACGCTCATGGACAAAAGCTGCATAGTACCTGCGAAGACCTGCACGCCGTCACTCCACACTGCGCACTTGACCTGCTTGTTTGGCGTGAAGCCGCCGACGAAACTCTGCACGTTGTATGCGTGGCGGAAGGCTGCGTCGTTGCACCTCGTTGAGGGCAGCGCAATCGTCTTGCTGAACGCACCCTTGCGCTTGGTGACATCAGCCAAGTCCTGAGCGCTGAACGTGACCGCAATATCGGTGTCGCCCGAAACGTCAAGGTCAAAGCCTGACGAAGGCGCATCGGCATCAGGGTAGCAGACGAATTTCACGTTACTCATAGCGCAGTGTTTTCGTAGCCAACTTGAACGTCAACGCTGATCTGCTGGAGTTTGTCAACGACGCGCTTGCGGACGTTGTAGGTGTCCGTCTTGACTACCACTGGAACGAGCTGCGTGCCAAGCTGAATCCAGCACTCGGGTGAGTAGATCATCTCTTGCAGCCAGCTGAACTCCGCATCGGTGAGCCAGTCGCTGTTCAGCGTGTATGTGTCGCGGTACGTCACCGACCACTGCTTGTCATAGACATCATCGCCGTAGACGCTGGCATTGTAGCCGTAGGTCTTGCGATCCACATCGACGCGCTGCCTGTTCATGCGTGTAAAGGTGTAGCCGTCAACACCGCCGTACATATTGCGGAAGAAAACACGCAGGTCGTTGTAGCGCTGGCAGTTATCGATGACGTAGGTGTATGCAGCGGTTCGGCTGAACGCGCTCGTATTTGTGCCTGCCGTGTTGAAAGTCACCAAGACCGCAATCTTGCCTCCATTTGCTGGGAAGTTGACACTCCCTGCGTTGCCGTCGGAACACTGCGACGAGGTTAGGTTGTAAAGGCCATAAGGACCAGCGTTTATGATGTTGCTGATAGTCGACGTGCTTCCAGTTACGAGAAAAGCTGCACGCGGCGTGCCATCGTCGTAGGTGACGCGCAGGGCAAGACCTGACACATTGGAAAGCACGCCGATGAAGTCGCTCTCACCCGATCCCAGCGTTGCCGTCACTGGCCTGTTGCTGAACGTCTTAATCGCTGGCGTATCACCCGACACCACTAAACATAGCTCCAGGAACTGGTGCAACTATACTTTGATTCTGTTGCCCAACTGTTAATTCCTGTTTAGCAAAAAATCCCCCAAGTTTTTGATACCAAGGAGCATTTTTATCTTCTTCCGT
>OGVZ01000028.1_pt1 | contig 18284 bp, 43 predicted proteins | sample 1575881 | NCBI WGS metagenome assembly OGVZ01 (sample SAMN07581520, study PRJEB24739) | freshwater metagenome | place: Singapore | collected 2015-01
GTCCTTTACGAAAGAACAGATCAATTTCGTTCTGGATTGGAGCAACTTTATTGACCGCATCGAATATTCCTTGAACATCCTCGGTAAATTGCTTCCATCCCTCCGTTGACATCATGTCCCAACGGTTTTCATAGTACTTTTGCAGTTGTTTGTCCACAGTTTTCTCCTTAAATGGGAACTGTTACTTCTGGTTCATGCACAACGGATTGTGCTTATGCTTCCTAATTAACTTACCTTCATACTTATAGGCATCTGTTTCATTGTCTGTTAGTAATAAAACAGTTCGTTTCCACTGAGAATCCGTTTCAATCTCAGCTTTTAATCGAATATGGCTTGTTGTATAGCCGTCTTCTGGATGTCCCTTACGCTTTCCGAAGTAATATCGACCGTCAGGGTGTTCCCAAATGTAAATAAAACTAGCTCTTGACATTAAGTAAGAAAGTTGTTATAATAATCTAATGCTACCACAAAATTACTTATTTGTCAAGCACTTTTTGATTGTTTTTGCAACATTTGTAACGATGCAATACGCTCGTTGCTGCGAATATCCTCTTCTTTGAGGGCTAATTCAGCAATTTTGGCTCTACGCTCAAACTCTCCAGCAGTATCTTCGCCACGAAGATTCTGAGATAGTCCTGAAATCATCTTTGCTTGGGTCTCGGCAGGCATTAATTGGGTTTCTACCGTGTTTTGCTGTGCTTGAGCCATATTTTTCAGCGCAGTAGACTCTAAAACCTTGACTTCAGCGATTGCTTTTGCCTTGTTAACCTGTTTAACCTCTTCTGCGGCTTGCTGTTGCTCCGGGGTTGGTTGCATCATTTGGTCTAACTGAGCTGCCATTTCAGCACGATTTGGTAGACTGGATGAGGCAATGATGCCTTTAAGGATCATCGGCAACACTGGAGTGTCAGGACCGAGGGTCTGTAAGAGAGCGATCAACTGCTGTTGCTCGTATTCACGGGCAATAATACCCAAAGTAGCCATCGGAATGAACTTGTAGTCCGCTGCTGGATAACGCTCAGGGTCAAACTGCATAAAGCGATAGGCAGCCTTACGAATAAGAGGAACTAAGAAGTCCTCTTGGAAGTTCGTCAGTGTCCGCTTGTACTTCTTGACGATACCAGCGATCGACATCGAGAACTGAGCAGCTCCGTCACGAGTAAACTGCGTTGGCTGACCTGAAGCATCAGTAGTTCCAGTAGCTTGTAGCAACATACGCTCAAAATTCTGAGTAATTGTTAAATTACCTTGATCGGTTGTACCGAACTTGAATGGGAACAGAATCTCTGCTGGGTTTCCGTTGGTGAGGATTGCTTTGCCGGGCTTGACTTCAAATTTAGCACCACGAGGGAGACGGGTAGCGTCCATCGCAATCATCGGTGCAGTTGTCAAGGCAAGGCTATCGAGATGCGCCCGTAATTGAGCGTCGATACCCTTTTGCATATTGTATGCTTTCTCGACAGTGCCACGACCCCAGAAACGGTTAGGTACAGTATCATCCTGATATGCTACGACAGGACGATCCTTCATCATATATGGGGTTTTCTCCGCCTTGAGAAGGGTTGATCCATTCGCAATAACAACAATCGCCTCGACGAGGTCGCTATACTTATCCGCAGTGCTATCCTCCGGAAAAAGATCGACAACTTCTTCACCTTCTTCATTCTCCAATTGTTCAATGTATTCACGAGGGACTAAGCCATAATACTTCATGAGAAGTACTTTGTCGTCCTTAAACTGTACATCTTCCTGTGTTGGCTCTAGGTCGTCGTCTTGACCGTAGGGCTGGATATCTACCTTGCGATAGATACCCTTTTCGATACCTGATACTACCTGATGGATGGAGACATAAGACTCAATCGCAACACCCATTGCATCGTCAACCGATACAGCGTTAGGGTCAATCAAAAAGTTCTTAGGATTGATGGGATTTAACTTAACGCAGGTGTATTCTTTTTCCATCACACCGTAGGCAGCAGTGCCGTCTGGTAAAGGCATGGTCTGAGGATACATCTCGGTCTTCTTCGATACAGTCAACTCGCCGATACCAGTACCATAGATCTCAGCTAATAACTCGACTTGAGTGATAGCCTTTTTGATGTTTTCCTTCTCTAGGTCTTCTTTGAGTTGTAGTTTAATGGTTTCAACATCAAAGCGGTTTGTGTCCACCAAGTCATCACGGATGTCAAACCATTCACCATTTCCGAATATTGCTTCGCAAATTTCTGCGTGTCTTGTTTCCACAGCCTGTTGAGTCGCTGGGGAGATAATACGGCTGCGCTCAGATTCTCTAGTACGGTCTTCTGCAGCCCACTTACCTCTGAATATCCGTTCATACTCTTTCCAATCCTCTAAGTAGTTGGTGTCCCGATGGTCACGCCAGCGGTCACAGTGTGAAACAACAAACTCGACAATCTCTTTGTCGGACTCTGTCTCTTGTACGAATTCGTTTTGTGGTAATTCGTCTTTGGTAAATTCTGCCATGGTTTTCCTTACTTAGTGGTATCGCCAAAAGGGTCGGTATAGAACGGAGATACTGGCTCAGTTACAACCGGCTGTTTTAAATATTGTTGTAATCCCTGTAATACTGCGGTTTGTTCAGGTGTATAAGCATCAGCCCATTCATTATTTCTATCAGGCGCTAAGAAGCCACGCAAATACGCATCTTGTCTACTGATCTTAAACCAGTCCTCAAAAGACCGCTTTTCGTTGTTTTCTTTTTTAGCTTTCTCGTAAGCAGCTCTGTCAACAGCAAGTTGATCTGGAGTTAAAGAACCAATAAAGCTATCTCGTACTTGAGAAAACACCGGATCTACTTCTGGTAGATAATGAAGCATATCGCCAAAGATTGCTTTCTTTAGTTCCTCGCCTTTTAAATCTTTCGAGAATACTTCTAAAGTCGGTGTTCCCGGATTAGGGTTGTATTTCTCATCAGGGCTGTAAAACTCAATCACGCCGCCGTAAGGTGACTTCTTTCCACGAGAATCAATTACCTTAAATGGAAACTGACCAAGAATTGGATATTCAGCGTAGATTTCTTTTAGTATTTCTTCCATTAGTATCCACTTACAACATCTAGAGCTTCGTAGTCATCATCCTCATAATCCTGCTGATAGTGAGCTACGGCGAGCTGGTCAACATAAGCTAATGCGTCAACTAAGTCATCATGCACATTAGCGGTTGGGAAGAGGAGCATCTGATCTACTAACTCTCTCCAGTCTTCATTTTCGTTTAGGGTAATACGACCGTGTTCCATACGACCCTGTAAAGCCCAAGCGATACGCTCAGTCTTCTTTTTATTCCCGTGCGTTAAATCGGTAATGTGGAAGTACATATTGTATTTACGCATCATGTCATTGAGATAGGGCAGTACTGCGTTCTTTAGCGCACCTCGTTCAATCCCTACCGAAGTAGGTTGGTATTCCTGTACGGCTCTGAGAATCTTGCCAGCAGTCTCTTTGATGTCCCAGCGTCCGTGGATAATCTTCTCTACAAACCAGTCGCCAGTGTCTTCTACTTTTACAATCGCTATAGCGGATTCGTCGAGCTTCTTCTTTCCTGCACCCGCATTTTTAGCAACTTCCTCAAAACCTGCGAGATCGATGGCGATAACATAATCGCCGTACTGCGGAGCTTCTCCATACTTAATCCATTCTTCCTTGAAGATCTCCTGCCCGGCATTATCAAAGGATGCTTCGTACTCCTGCTTGAACGCAAAGGAAGAGAGCGTCTTGCGTGCAGCCTCAACCTCTTTCGGATCAATCGTCTCATTGTCTTTCGTGGTGAAGTGCCATGCTTTCCATTCTTCGTCGTCGCCGCTAACACCGAGGCTGTACATATCATAGAACCAGTTACGACCTGACGGAGTGGAAATAAACATAGCCTCTCCTTTTTTATCCGACAGGGAAGCACGAACAATCTTCTCCCAAGTCTCCTGCTTAATAAACGCACACTCGTCAAGCACTGCGTAGTACAAACTGAGACCACGCAGGGTGTCGCTGTTGTCAGCGCCACGAACATGAATCTTACGACCATTCACCAGCGTGATGTCTAGGTTGTTGATGTGAGCAGACTTAATCACTGGTCTACCGATCTCCAACAGACTGTCCCAGATAATCTGTCTGGACTGTCCTAGCGTTGGTGAGACATACAACACTGCTGAGCCTTCAGGAGCCTCTAAGGCTTTGATGATCAGCATCATCGTTGCTAGACGACTCTTACCGCAGCGCCGCCCGGCTGCTATCACTTTAAAGCGGGTGGTGTCTTTAAAGACCTCTTGCTGCCACTTCAGTAGCTGGAAGTTAAGATTCATCTTCTTCCACCGTACCCATGTCTACGACACCAGCTTCCACCTCAGGATTAGTAAGACCTGTAATATTTATACTGATCTGCGGTGTCGAGCCACTGTTCTTCGCTGCATCGAATACCGACAACGGTAGAATACGATCGACACACAACTTCAGTGCTGCCATGTTATCCTTATCGTCAGGGTTCAATGCCTTGGCAATAAGCGTCTCAATAATCTTGTCACCGGAGGTTCCCAGCAGCCTAGCTTTGAACTCATTGATTCTGGCTGCGTCTCCGGCAGGTCTTCCGACCTTACCTCTGTTACCTTTTTTCTTCGCTTCGATGTCCTTCTTCAGAGGACGACCTACTTTACGACGGACTAACTTTGGTCTTTCTTTTTTAACTTCGACAACCGAAGTGTTTATATCGACAGAATCAGACATTGTCTTTTATCCTTAATGGAAGACTTGTTTAAGGGTAAAGCCTACTATATAGTGCTTTTACTCTATTGACTTGTATTCTATAGTAGCTTCTATATAGGAGTAGTTACTATATGAATTATCATCTCTGACGAAACACCCTAACGAATCATCACAGTTCTATATAGTGCGAACTATATCATACTTTTCATGATTTGTCAAGTACTTTGTTAACTATTTTACTCTGCAGTCCAGCAGGGCTGTGCGGGACTCCGTAGGCTATATTGTCTCCGCTACCTCTGCTTCGCAGTCCCTGCGGTGCGCCGATTCTGCCTTGACTGTGTCCCCATTTCTGTCTACTCTGTCACCAATTATTATTGTTAATACAATCAAGCACTTACATTGCAGTGCAATATAGTCCTTTTTTACTATTTTGTGTACGATAGAGGCTCCGCCATTATAACACAGACTTGCCATACCCCACCCCCCTATATCGATGACGGCGAATATACGCTATGACGAATATTAGCACTCACTAGACTAGACTGCTAACAGTGTTGCACTATATTGGTGCATAGCTGATCTGTGCAGCGTATGAGGCGATGGAGCACCTATTTAGTGCATTACATATTACAACCTTGCACCATCTCAGTGCATAGACAGAAGCTATTGCAGCTCAATATTGATAAATAAATACAATGAAAACATAGGGTTTCCACTGATAGACAATACAGACACAAAGCCGTTAAACTATGTATGTAGTATTGATTAACAGTAGAACAGGAGAGTAAAACTATGAAGAATTATTACAACATAGAGAAGTCAGGGTTTAGGCATGGCGAGTATGTAGGTTATTCTAGTGGTAAAGTTTACAGAATCAGTAAATCTACAAGTTCATATGGTAATTGGTATGCTGAGAATCAAAACGATTACAACGATCAGATATTCGCATTTGGGCTAGATAATATGTCAAAAGCATTACAAGCAAGGGAAACTAAGTAATAAGGGTTTATCCCTATTGTGTATCGCTCACAGTAGGGCTAAACTGTAAACACTATCAACACACACGAAAGGGTTAATTATGTATGAAACAACATTAACAGAAGTAGAAGTTTTAGATTCAATGGAATTATGGTTATTGAAACAGAATCTTTTACCATCATTCAACGGAACACCATCAAGAGAAGATATTACAATCTATGAAAAGATAGAAGATTTAATTAAAAAAGATCACATTTATTGGTCTAATATGTCTAAATGGGATTTATTCAACCATGCTAAAGAATTAACTATGAAAGGTATCTAATTATGACTAAATCAGAATTCGTTGCAATTTGCACAGAGAAAACCATTGATCCATCATTAGCATTAGAAAATGATGATGTTAGAGAGGCGATTAAGTTAGACGATGTTTATTGGCTTATCGCTATTCTTGATAATCAGTTTTAACAGTAGTAAACTTAACAGGCATTATCTTAACTTTAGACAGGAGAATTAAACTATGAGAAAGATTGAACAACAAATGCTAAACGCTATCGAATCTAAGCGTAATTGGTCGTTAGACAATACGCTAGTGCATATCGAGAATGGCGGAGGCAATCCATTTGGCTTGCGTGCTGAGATTTATCTACATGGTAATCATATCGCCGATTATTGGTATAACGATAAACAATTAGATGTTGATACACGCACGCTAATAGATTGGAATACACGCACCACAAAATCACGCTTGCGGGCTTTGGGGGCTAAAGTTGCAACCCGTAAAGGTATTATTTATCTGAACAATGTAGCTATCAATAAAGGGGTTTAATCATGAAACAAACAATAGGTTTATCTCAATTTACCGACGCATTTATGTCTATTCGTCCTAACAATTTCACCTATGACGGGTTAGTATTGTTATTTGATTGGATCGAACAACAGGAACAAGAAACGGGTCAGGAACAAGAGTTAGATGTCATAGCAATCTGTTGTGATTTCGAGGAATTGACAATCGAGGAAATCATACGCCAATACAACATTGAAACCGATGACATTGAAGACGATGAAATTGACGATTATGTTATGAATTATCTTAACGATGAAACTATCGTTATTGGTAAAACTGACGATACAATCGTATTCTTATCATTCTAACGGAGGCTATACAATGAAGAACTATCACATGGTTATTATCGGTGTTTTATTGTTTATCTTTGCTCAGATTATGTGGCATTTGACTGCGATAGGAGTGATTTAACATGAAACTAACATTCACAATAGATGTAGAAAACGCTTACGAGGCAGAAAAGCTAAAGCGTAGGTTTGCTATGCTGACTAATCCGGATTGGATCGCTATCTGGTGGCATATTGACGATGTTTTAGGTCAGTCTAAAGGATGGGATGACGACGAAGACCCTACAATCACTGAAGACGAGGCGAGAGAGGTTTTACGCTTAGCCGATAAATATCACGATTGCTCAGAGGGTTTAAATTGGGATATATTAGACGGATGGATTGACAGGGTTAAATCACAACGAAAGGCGATAGCATGAAACATTATCAAATATTAGCGAGTTACACCGTTTATTGTTCAATGGATGTAGAGGCAGAAAACGAAGACGAGGCTAGAGAGATTGCTCACAACGCAGACGGTGGGGACTTTTCAACCGATGAGCATGGGGATTGGAACATTGATAATATAATCGAGGTGAAAGCATGATTACTAAACGAGAAGTAGTAAAGCATGGTTATACAATCCTACCTAAAGGCGGGTGGATTAGATTAGAATCTTCGCTAATGCCACACGATTGGGAAGACTTAGCTAAGAACTTTGGATTTGATCCTAATTGCGATCATGTAATATTATGCGTAGCGGGAGTAAAGCAAAATGACTAGATCAGAATTGCAATATGAGATTTGGAAAGATTTAGGCTATCTTGAGGGTAAAACAGACCCAAAGTATCAGCACCATTTATGGCGATTATCGGATAGCGAATTATTTAATCTTTGGCTAAACATTCACAACGCACGGGAGAGTTATAAAAATGCTTAATTACCACTATGACGCAGATCAATGCACCTATGAATTATTCTTTAATGACGCTTTATTAGTGGAGTTGCCTTACTGCGATCCTATGACGGATTCAGAGGCGGAAACATTAGCACAAGAGTTATTTTCTCAATACATGGAGGTTAATAAACATGAATAGAATTCAAATGATCAAGGCATTAACACAAAACGAAATAGATTGGATCGTAGGCGATCCGGACTATGAGAATGTTCAAATAATCGTGGATTTCATAGCACGAGGCGGTTATACGAATTATTCTGACGATAACTTGACAATGTTATATAACCAATTAAAGGCATAAATCATGGATAAGGATAAATTCCAATACTTTTTAGAGTTCGTATCAATGCGCTTAGACGATCCTACATTTCGTGATATGTATGGATCAGGTGAATTCGAGCGTTGGTATTCGGACTTCATGGAGATTTTGAACCAGAAACACGGAGAATATTACAATGAAAGCTAAAGTATTGATTATGTTAGGTTTATTGTCGCTGATGACTAGCGCTTATGCCTGTCGAACTGTGATGATTAACACACCGACAGGGACAACAGTGTGCTATATATGCGCTGATGGCAAGATAATCAATTGTGAGCCATTATGAAAACAATTTATTGGTGGTTCTGTTTTTACTTGATTATGGCGTATGTTGTTTATCACTTAGCCGGTGTGATGCTATGCTTGGGAATACCTCTAAAACCTCTTAAAACGGCTTATACGGGGTTTTTAAGGACTAGGTAAGGGGTAGGTAGCCTAGTAGTAAAATAAACGCTAGAATCAGGCTAAAAACATAGCCTATTTTGGCAAGTTAAGGGGTTAGTATGCTAACCTATGTTCAACTCGAATTGATGAGGATATGATGCACTGCACAATATGCGACAAGATGCTAAACGATTACGAATCCACTCGTAAAACCTTAGACGGTCAATACTTGGATATGTGTCAGGATTGCTATACCGGTCTTGATGTATTGATTCCGACAATAGATCGTAAAGACCTATTACATGAGGCAGATATGCCGTCAATGGATCAGATATTTAACGACTACGAGGACTATACAGACTATACAGACAATGAAGACCTATGATGTAGCTACTACATAGTAATAATTCTTATGTTATATACATAGTAAACCTTACTTTATAGTAATACTACATAGTAGAGGGTATCACAGAATGATTTGTTTGTCAATAGAATATGTTGTTTTTATGTCATTGTTTTTATTGGTGATGTATGATATTGTCGAGGAATAGGAGGATTTGATGAATAAGACTTTTAGCCCCATCGTAAAGATAGAAAGTGTTGTTGATAATTCAAAAGATTACAAATTCGTAATTAGAAAGCATCGAGACGGATCTATATCTTTTACAAGATTTATAAGGTTTTATAGTCCTGTTAGAGATGCAGATATTTGGCACGCTGCCGAACATAGTCAAATAGGAGGCAATAACAGATGAATCATAACGAAGAAGCAAGGTATCATTTCATATTGATGGATATGGTCGATTTAATCGGGGATTACGGCTACAATACCGTTATAGCTGATTTAGATGTCGCTATCGCTGATAAGGTCAATCGATTGGTTAGTCGTGCCGTATTGGAGGACTCTGAAGAATGAACGCATACGAGTTAGCAGATGAATTAAAAGCGTGTGTTGATGATGGCTCTACGGACTTAGTGTGTGTTTGTGGTGCTGTCAATATGCTTCGTGAACAAGCAGACCGGATAGTGAAGTATGAGCAAGTGCTACAATCCATCGCTAATGAGCAAGTTGAGTTAAGCCATGACAAGATCAAATGGCAATGTGAGGATCATATTCGATGGGCTAAGGAGGTATTGAAATGACAGCATACGAATTAGCAGACGCACTTCAGCAAACTGAGCCGTATTATTTAGAAGATGACAAGTTGTTTGATAAATCTGCCGCTATGCTACGCCAACAAGCAGACCGAATAGCGGAGTTGGAAAAGAAAACAAAGCCATTAAATGATGAGGAAATAATAAAAATATTCAATCAAATTTGGAACGATGGTGGCAATACTAATGGAGTTATGCACAGGTTTGCTAGAGCAATAGAAGAAAGGCATGGGATTAAATGAAGTTTGACTACACAAAAAACCCAATGTGGTTAAGCAAAGAGATCGGTCTACATTTATGTGATTGGTGTTTGTGTTTAACCGAAGAAGCCTTGCAAAAAGTTCAGAGCCAACTGAGTAAAGAGGGTAGATACCTAAACTTAGCGTTTCCTACCGGAGGTGCTGAGTGTAAGTTTGTTTACCGAGATGGCAAGCTGACAGACTGCATTGTTTGTTTAGTTGAAACAGACGATCCAGTAGACAATGCAGTTAGCTTAGTTCATGAAGCAGTGCATATATGGCAAGGACTGTGTGACTACATAGGCGAAGAGAATCCCAGCAAGGAGTTCGAGGCATACACCATACAGAACATTACACAACGATTGTTTGATGCATACAAGATGGCATTAGAGCAGAGGTCGAAATGAAGAAGATTATAGCTGGATTACTAACGATCACAGCGCCTATATGGTTTCTTCCTGTTGCTATTCTGTTTATAGTAGCTATGGGATTTACTCAGAGTTATAAAGAAATCCTAAAATTGATGGAGAAACTATGAAGCTAAGATATGAAGTAAGAGACGAGTATAACGAGATTGTGCGGTGCTTTGCTACTCGGCAAGAGGCAGAGGCTCACTGTAAGCTCGATAGAGGATTCTGGATCAAAGCTAATAAACTACCCAAAAGAAACCTATTTCGTGAGGCATACGAGAGGCTTGGATCATGTCTATTTTGATTCGTGGGTTTATCATCTCAGCGTTTGCTTTCGGTGTGTTAGTGGGTTATATTGCCGGTCGTATGGAATGGGCGCATGATGATTGTTATGACACTACCGACAAGTATCAGCGCTATGAGGCTTGGTTAAGTGTTAAGAACGGCACTTATCGTTGTTTTTGGATTGAGAAGGAATACCCTTGGCGTGTCAGGGTGCAAGGTGTAATTGATGTGAGGTAACAGTAGTGTTGCGTTATAGGCTATACAGTAACATTTATGTTACTTTAAAACCTATAAGTTATATTAAACTAAACTTTAATAACCTAGGAGTTATAAAATGGATTACTATGATATTAGTTGTGAATTGGATAGAATCAGTGCTAAGATTGAGTGCTTTAGCGAGATGATTGCGGCACTAGGAGAGGCTGAAATGGGAAATAGAACAAGCGGCACTTATTGGTTTATCTATGACACTGCAAAGCAGTATGTTAGCGAGATGGAAGCATTATCAAGTAAAGTTATGGCAAACCACATAGCAATTCGTGATGAACAATTCAAGCAAGAAACAAGGAAAGGGAAGAAGAAATGACATTATTACAACTACCACGAGTTATCGAAGCCGTCAATGAACTAGGCAAAGAGATTGAAGCATTAAAAGCCAAGGTTCAGGCACTTGAGCAGCAAATCGAAATGGCTAAGACTGTAAAAGAACCGGTAAAGGAGAAGAAGAAATGAGAATCCAAGGACACTTAGCAGGAATGATTGAGGCTAACCGGATTAGTGGTGTTAAAGCCTACGGTGAGTATCAAGGCGGCGGCGGTAGTAATGACCGAATCCAACAGCTGATGGCTCAGTCGGTAGAAACAGGTCGTCGATTAAACGAGATTATGCGTAAACAACAAGAGGTGATTAAATGAAACCACATAAACACGCAGAACTAATCAAGGCATGGGCTGATGGTGCAACTATTCAATGGGTAGGGGCTGTAAAACACGGAGGTGAAAAAGTTTGGATGGATATTGAAAATCCTGATTGGGAATCTGAAGAATACCGCATTAAGCCTGAACCAAAGCCTGATGTTGTTTTGTATGCTCACGCCTGCTTTGACAAGCGTTATGTTTTTGCAGCTAATGAATACCAAGATGAAGGGTTTGACAATCTAGTGCTTACTTTTGATGGCGAAACAGGCGAACTTAAATCAGCAGAGGTGTTGAAATAATGCTAACGAAGCCAAGAAGTAAATTCATAAAGCATATCGCCTGTGATCGGTGCGGTTCGTCAGATGGTAATTCACTCTATGACGATGGACACACTTATTGCCATGTATGCGAAACCTATGTAGATGATGCGGGCGATGTCTCTACAAAACGAGAAACCAAACCAATGAACAAGGACTTAGAATTCTATGACCATGCTACTGCTAGTGCTATCAGTGATCGTAATATTCATTCGGCTGTTTGCCTGAAATACGGGGTCAAGCAAGACCCAAACAAGCATTACTATCCGTACTTTGATAACGATGGGGTATTGACCGCAGTTAAGACTCGATTGGTGTCAAGCAAGTCTTTCTCGATTGCCGGTGAGTTCAGTAGCACGATGCTATTCGGGCAACAATGCTTTTCTAAAGGTGGTCGCTACTTGACGATCTGTGAGGGCGAACTCGATGCGATGTCAGCATTCCAGATGATGGGTGCGAAGTATCCTGTCGTATCGATCCGTAACGGCGCATCGGCGGCTCTCAAGGATTGTAAGGCTCAGTACGAGTATATCGATTCATTTGAGAACATTGTTCTGTGCTTTGATGCCGATGAAGCTGGACAGAAGGCAAGTCAGTCCATCGCCGAGTTGTTTGGCGGTAAAGTCAAGATGATGAAGATGCGTACCGGACTAAAGGATGCCTCGGATTATCTGAAACTGAAAGCTGACAAAGAGTTCTTGGATGATTGGTGGAGGGCTGAGAACTATGTCCCTGATGGCATCATTCAAGGCGCTACGCTTTGGGAAGTTGTATCGAAGCCGATTGACAAAGCTGAATGCGATTATCCGTATGAGGCGCTAAACAAGCTCACTTACGGTATTCGTAAGGGAGAACTCGTTATGATCACCGCCGGATCGGGACTAGGTAAGTCGCAGTTCTTGCGTGAGATCGTATGGCATATTCTGTCGAAGACTGAGGACAATATTGGCATGATGTTCTTAGAAGAAGGAGTTCGTAAGACGGCTCGGTCGCTGATGTCATTAGCGGCGAACAAGCCAATTCATTTACCGGATGTCGAAGTTACTGAGGAGGAGTTAAAAGATGCCTTTGATAGAACACTTGGTACTAACCGCCTTTATCTGTTTGATCATTTTGGAAGTAGTACTCTTGACAACATTGTTAATCGTGTCCGTTATATGGCTAAAGGATTGGGATGTGGCTATGTATTCTTGGATCATATTAGTATTATTGTCAGCGGCGGTGATGTGGGCGATGAACGAAAAGCTCTTGACGCTATTATGACAAGGCTACGGATGCTGGTTCAGGAAACAGGAATCAGTCTCATTTGCGTATCGCACCTAAAGCGTCCAGAAAGCAAAGGACACGAGGAAGGCGCAGTAACATCCTTGGCTCAGTTGCGTGGCTCAGGCTCGATTGCCCAGCTATCGGACATCGTTATCGGACTAGAGCGTAACGGTCAAGCATTAGATCCTGTTGAGAGAAACACTACTCATGTTAGGGTTTTAAAGAATCGCTTTAGCGGTTACACTGGCGGGGCTGGTGAGTTGCTATACAATCCATCAACCGGAAGAATGTTAGAAATTAAGGACAGTATATGAATGATGATTTACTTTCAAAAGCCCTGAAGTACGCTAAGAACGATGACTATCATGTTACTCGTAAGATCATCACCGATTTATGCGATGAGATTGAGCGTCTTCGTGAACTGAATAAAGATGTCTTTAGTCGTATTCAGGATAATAAAGAAGTCTTTAATAATGCTGAACGGTATTTATGGCTGCGTAACTCGGCATGGGATGTACCGCCAGATGCTTATGCACCGATTGTCGTGCTTAGTGATAATAAAATGACGACTTGGGAATGGCTTGATGGAACTGCGCTGGACTTAACGATTGACAAATGGCGTAACGATGCTTAGCCTAAAGTGGATTGCAACCTATCTTTGCCTAGCCGGTATCGCATTGACCAGCTACAATATCTACCCGATGAACATTGTTCTCAGTGCGATTGGCAGTGCGATGTGGGCTTGGGCGGGGTGGAAGCAACGAGACAATCCGCTGTTGATTGTCGAAGCCGTAGCAGTTTTCTTTTATGTATCTGGACTTATTACATGGATGACACAACACAAAGAGTATTTAAGTTAGCGCAAGAATGTATCGAGGAACTGAAGAAGAAAGTCGAGTACATAGAATTATTGGAACAATATATTGAGGAGTTAGAAAGTGGTTTGGAAATGCCCGCCGTTAAACCTGTTCAATTGGAACAACCTTTGGAAATGGAGAAAGCAGATGACAACATGGACAACCGAAGACCGAGTGTTATGCGAAATAGAAAAGCTGAGAAACGAGATCAAGGAACTTCAGGACAGGGAAATAAAGAACTTGAGGGATTTAGCGATAGCGATGGCGGAGATCCAAGCACTGCGTCATCAATTGATAACCTTGACAAATAGCCTACATTAGTATACAGTCATTATATGCGATTATTATTAGACATCGAAACCACATTAGATCATAGTAAGATTTGGTGCGTTGTTACTAAGGATTTAGATACAAACGAGGTAAAGGTATGGAAAGAAGCAAAAGACTTGTCGGAGTACATAAAGGCAGCGAGTTTGATAGTGGCTCACAATGGGATCGCATTCGATTTCTACTTACTGAACAAGTTATGGAAATGTCAGATCAAATTGAAGAACACCGAAGATACACTCGTTCTAAGTCGCTTAGTAAATCCAAGTCGAGAGGGCGGTCACAGTCTAGACAATCTAGGAAAGCAACTAGGAATACAGAAGACTGACTTTACTGACTTTGATTTAAAAGAGCAGTCGTTAGACGACATGATTGCTTACTGCATTCAAGATGTGGAAGTGTTGCACAAGGTTTACAATCATTTGAAGTATGAATTAAAACATCAGGAGTTTTCATTAACATCACAGGAGTTAGAACATGAAGTCCAAGCACTCATTGCAATCCAAGAACGAAACGGTTTTAAGTTCGATGAACCGTCTGCTATGCGATTACTGGCTGAACTTAAAGCTAAGCTGGACGCTATTACAGTTGAAATGCAAAGGATATTTCCTCCCAAGATCACTACTGGTCGCACCCACAAAACAACCGGAAAAGCCCTCAACGACATCGTCGAAGAGTTCAACCCCGGCAGCCGCAAGCAAATCGCAGAAAGGCTCATCGAGAAGGGTTGGAAGCCGACCAAATACACCGAAAAAGGCAGCGTCGTCGTCGACGAAACCACGCTCGAAGTCAGCGACATCCCCGAAGCGAAAGCAATCGCAGAATACTTGATGTTGCAGAAACGCATCGGTCAGATCGAAAGCTGGATCGAGGCGATAGCACCGGATGGTCGTGTTCACGGTAGGGTTATTAGTAATGGTACAGTTACCGGACGCATGACACATATTAAACCGAACATGGCACAAGTACCGAACTGCAGTGCAGTATATGGTCCTGAGTGTCGTAATCTTTGGATGGTTGAGAAAGGATGTAAGTTAGTCGGCATCGATGCAAGCGGTTTAGAGCTGCGTATGCTGGCTCACTACATGAATGACAATGAATATACGAATGAAGTTGTGGAAGGCGATATACACACAGCCAATCAAAAAGCAGCGGGACTGGAAACGAGGAACCAAGCTAAGACTTTTATCTATGCCTTCCTGTATGGCGCAGGAGCTGCCAAAATCGGGACGGTTGTTGGAGGCTCAGCGAAAGAGGGACAAAAGCTCATTGATCGTTTTCTTAAGAACACACCGAAACTTCAAAGGCTCAGAGACCGTGTTTCTAAAGCGGTGGCTGCGAGGGGAGTCCTTCTTGGTCTCGACGGACGCAAGTTACTCGTTCGCTCGGAGCATTCGGCGCTCAACACGCTACTGCAGGGCGCAGGTGCGATAGTAATGAAGAAAGCGTTGTTAATTCTCTACAAAGACTTGACAAAACGCAAAATACCGTTTAAATTCGTAGCTAATGTTCACGATGAATGGCAGATTGAAGTTCCTGAGCAGTATGCAGAACAAGTCGGTCAGGCTGGTGTCAAAGCGATAGCTGATGCTGGTGTGGCTTTTGAAATGAATTGTCCCTTAACGGGCGAATACAAGGTAGGTAATACATGGATGGAAACCCATTAGAGCGTGAAGATAAAGAAATAGAAGGTCAGGTGTTGATTGTACTGTATACCGACCGAACATTTTCTATCGGTACTTCCGTTGATTTAGAAACAACCCTTGACTGCTTAGTTGCTGCAGCCGATGGGATTGTCGAAGAAACAATGAGTGGTATCGATGAAATGAAGTCTTTCTCCGGAAAGATGCACTAAGCAGTATCTTACTAACCGCAGTATAACAAAGGAGTATTTATGGCAAATCTAGAAAAGCCAATTAAGTTTGAAGCAGAAGTCCAGTGGGCTTTCTTTAACAAGAAGTCCGAGATGTCGGGCAAGTATCAAGTAGACTTGACTAACCTTAGCGATGGTGCAGTTAAAGCACTGCAGGATGCAGGTTTAGAGCCACGCCAACGGGAAGACAAGCCTGAGAAAGGCTGGTTCATTGTCGCCAAAAGCAACTATGAAATCAAGCCAATTGACAACAGCGGCACAGAGATCACCGATCCTGTTGGCAACGGGTCACGAGCAATTGCTTTAATCAAGCCGTATGAATGGAGTTGGAAGAACAAGAAGGGTGTTTCTCCTTCTCTCGTCAAGATCATCATCACTGATCTCAAGGTTTATAACCCTGACTCAGTTGAAGAAGAGGACGAGATTCCACTATGAAAGCCTTAGTCGATGCTGACATTCTCGTATACCGATTCGGGTTTGCATCCGAAGGAGATCCAGCAGAATTTGCGTTAGCCCGTCTATCCGAATTCTTGGACAATCTTCAGGCGATGGACGGCATCGACGAGGTGTGGGGCTATCTTACAGGATCCAACAATTTCAGAAATGAGATTGCTAAGACGGCTCCATATAAAGGCAACCGTGTCATGACTAAACCGTATCACTATCAGTTGTTACGGGAATACATGGAACGGGCTTGGGGGTTTGAAGTAATAGATAATATAGAAGCCGATGACGCAATAGGTATCGAAGCCTATCGCAACGAACCTGATGAGACAATCATTGTCAGCATTGACAAAGACCTCAATATGATTCGTGGTCATCACTATAACTTTGTGAAGGAAGAACGGTATTATGTCACAGAGGAAGAGGCTATCCGTAACTTCTATCTTCAGATCCTGACAGGCGATAAAGTGGATAACATTATTGGGCTTGATGGGGTTGGTCCTGTCAAGTCCAAGAAGTTATTAAAGGACTGTAATACTGAATTAGAGATGTACGAAGCGGTATTGAAAGCGTACGATGGCGATGAAGCCAGAGTGCTTGAGAATGCTCGTTTACTTTGGATATTAAGAGAGGAGAAGCAAGTATGGCAGCCGCCAGTAAAGTGAAGTTACAAGATTGTCCCGTTATTAAGATTACATGGATTGATGCTCAAGCCGATGCTGGCTGGGATGAGCCAAAGGTTGACATCGCTCATTGTGTCACCGTAGGCTTTCTCGTAGGAGAGACAGACGATGCAATCTGCGTTGCAGGCACAGTATCAGATCATGAGTGTAATAATCGTATCAGTATTCCGAAGTCGTGGATCTTAACTCAACAGTTAGAGGAAACAAAAGATGAAGCCCCAATCAGCAAAGGCAAAGGGACGAAACCTGCAAAAGTGGGTCGTGGAGCAACTGCAAAGAAGGTTCCAGCAACTACGCCCCGGAGACCTCGTAAGCACATCAATGGGAGCCGGCGGGGAAGATATAAAGCTAAGTCCAGCGGCAAGAGATTGTATTCCGTATCAGTTTGAGTGTAAGAGTCTTGCCAAAGTAGCGGTTTATAATTATTATGAACAAGCAAAGACGCACGGCAACCATGAACCAGTTGCTGTCGTCAAGCAAAATGGCAAGAAGCCTTTAGTTGTTGTAGATGCAGAAGTATTCTTTGATTTAATAGCGAGGAAGTAATGAATATTTTAGAAATGAAAGAGCGTAAAGACGGCGGTGCTGATCTTCAGATCGACATGAGTGAAGAAGAGCGTTGCTTTATGATTGAATATGGCTTCAATGCAATGCTACGCAAGACCATTGACCAATTCAACGAGCAGTTTAAACCTAAGAAAGGAACTAGAAATGCTACAAGTAAAGATTGAGATATTCGACAACGAAGATCATATCATGCGTAGCCACGAATTTAGTGACGAGCCTGTATGGATGGACATCATTCTGATGTGTGCCGATGTCGTTGCATCTAGATACGGCTACAACATTGTCGATCGTATTAAATTCATCGGTAACGAGGCATCGTTATTTGATCGTGCTGATGGACACATGATTCCTCCTGCAGCTTGGTCAGAATTCTTGAATCAAGATTACATTCAGCCTGAGTTTGACTTCAACAAACAAGACGATGAGGAATGGTCGTGAAGATACTCTTACTAGACATTGAGTCCAGCCCAAACACTGCTCAT
>OGVZ01000029.1_pt1 | contig 17809 bp, 29 predicted proteins | sample 1575881 | NCBI WGS metagenome assembly OGVZ01 (sample SAMN07581520, study PRJEB24739) | freshwater metagenome | place: Singapore | collected 2015-01
TTTTTTTTTTCAAGCAGAAGACGGCATACGAGATAGCTTCAGGTGACTGGAGTTCAGACGTGTGCTCTTCCGATCTTTTTGTTTCCCAGTCACGATAGTACACAGTCGGTAATCCACCAAGACAGTCCATTTACAGCCAGACCAGTCGGTAATTGACCCGATGGCTCCCAAACGATCCAAACCCTTACGAGGGGCAACCAAACCAAGGCTTCAGTCAATACCCCTCAAAGGTCAGAACAAGCTGCAAGATGTAAAAGATTTATGCGAGATTATCGGCATGCCGCTATTGCCTTGGCAGGAGTACGTTCTCAAGGACATGCTAACTGTGGACAAGAAAGGCATGTGGGTTCGCAAAACAAACCTGCTACTGATTGCTAGACAGAACGGCAAAACACACTTAGCTCGTATGCTTATACTTGCCCACCTTCTCAAGTGGGACTCTCGGAACGTTCTGATCATGTCCTCGAACAGAAGCATGGCTTTAGATACATTTAGACAAGTTGCGTACGCATTGGAGAGCAATGACCATCTCAAAGGATTCGTTAAACAAATCAGGTACGCCAACGGCACCGAGTCTATTGAAATGCTGGATGGACGAAGGTTGGACGTTGTTGCGGCTACTCGAGACGGCTCTCGCGGAAGAACTGCAGACTTCCTATACATCGACGAACTCCGAGAAATCAGCGAGGAAGGATATAGAGCTGCTATCCCAACAACTAGAGCGCGTCCAAATGCTCAAACGCTTCTTACCTCTAATGCAGGAGACGCTTTCTCGGTAGTCCTTAACGGCATGCGAGAAAGGGCGCTGGAGAACCCGCCTAAGTCTTTTGGCTTTTACGAGTACAGCGCACCACAGTATTGCAAAATCACAGACCGAAGCGCATGGGCTCAAGCTAATCCTGCCCTTGGCTACACGATAACGGAGGAAGCCATTGAAGAAGCTATCGCTACAAGTCCAATCGAAAATACTAGGACTGAAACTCTTTGCCAATGGATTGACTCTCTCGCTTCTCCATGGGCTCACGGCATACTTGAAGAAACGAGCGACTCAACACTCACGATTCCTGTGGGCGGCTATACGGTATTTGGTTTTGATGTCAGTCCGAGTAGGCGGAACGCGAGTCTTGTTGCTGGTCAAATACTCCCAGATGGTCGGATTGGAATCGGCATACTCCAGACATGGGAGTCGCAAATATCGGTGGACGATCTAAAGATAGCGGTAGATATCAAGGCATGGGCTGACCAGTACAGACCTCGCCAAATCTGCTACGACAAATACACAGCCCAATCTATCGCCGACAAGCTCTCTAACTCTGGGCAAATATGTCAGGACGTTTCTGGGGCATCGTTTTATCAGGCTTGTGGAGAACTTAACGATGCTCTTAATAGCCATAGGCTTGTCCACGCTGGGCAAGAGAACTGGGTACAACAGATGAACAACTGCGCAGCTAAGACAAACGATTCTGCTTGGCGCATTGTTAAACGCAAGAGCGCAGGAGATGTATCTGGAGCAATCGCGACTGCAATGGTTGTCCATATGCTTTACAAACCACAACAGATAGCAGCTATATACACAGAATGACCTACATGTAGTGTATAATTAGCGGTCTATGGGCATCTTTTCGCGTAAGCCGCAGATTTTAGAGGCGCAAGCAGCTCCTCAAGTAATGGGTGAGAACCTTCCATCGCTTTACAATGCGCTTACCTTGCGCGTGTCCCGCAAAGACGCCATGAGCGTTCCATCTGTAGCCAGAGCTAGAAATCTTATCTGTGGCACAGTTGCTTCTATCCCGCTTGAGTATTACAGCAAGAAAACAGGCGAGAAGATTGCAGCCCCTAAGTGGATTAACCAACTTTCAGGCAACCAGCCATCATTCGTCACTTTGACATGGATCGTAGATAGCCTTCTCTTCTACGGCGTATCTTATTTGCGAGTAACCGAGCGTTATGCAGAAGATGGACGCCCTTCCCAATTTGAGTGGATTGCTAACAGCCGCGTTACTTTCACAACTGACTTAGAGGGCATTTACGTTACCCAGTATTACGTCGATGCCAACCCTATCAGCATGAACGACATTGTTACTATTCAGGGATTTGACGAGGGCGTATTAGAACGCGCTGGTCGGACTATCCAGTCAGCGATTGACATTAACAAGGCTGCTGCTATCGCATCTGCTACTCCAATGTCTAGCGGCATCTTGAAGAACACAGGCGCAGACCTACCGCCAAATGAAGTCTCTGGGTTACTAGCTGCGTGGAAGCGTAGCCGCCAAAACAATTCGACTGCCTATCTTACTAGCACCCTAGAGTTCCAGTCCACACAGTTCTCACCAAAAGACATGATGTACAACGAGGCAATTCAGAACCTTTCGACTGAAATTGCTCGCGCCATGAATGTCCCTGCGTATTACTTGTCAGCAGATCAGAATACGACAATGACTTATGCCAACGTTCAAGACGAGCGTAAGCAGTTTTTCGCGCTAAGCATCGAGCCCTATGTACAGGCAGTTCAGACACGTCTATCTATGGACGATATCTCAACATCAGGACACGAGGTGCGCTTTGCAGTCTTTGACACATTCCTCAAGAACGACCCACTTGTGGAACTACAAGTTATCGACAAACTGATATCACTTGGCTTGGTAACACCAGAGCAAGCGATGGAAATGACAGATTTAACTCCAAACGGAAGCGAGGGATTGAGCTAATGGAGACCCTATACATCGAGGCATCATCTATTGAGTGCAGCGAAGAACGCCGCGAGATTAGCGGCAAAATCGTCCCAATGGGAACAGGCGAAGTAGGCAACACCAACCTTGGTGGCGTTGTATTCGAGGCTGGTTCTATTGACATTGACGATCCATCAAAGATTAAACTGCTAAGCCAGCACGACATGAAGAAGCCAGTCGGACGCATGGTTACAGCCACAGTTCGACCAGACGGCATCTATGCAACCTTCAAGTTAAGTCGTAGCACAGGCGGTAATGACGCCCTTGTCATGGCGCAAGAAGGTCTCGTCTCTGGCTTGTCAATCGGCGCAGAGATTATCGCATCACAACCATCACGCAATGGTCACACAGTTGTCACAGCAGCAAAACTCAAAGAAGTTTCTCTAGTAACCGAGCCAGCATTTAAGTCTGCTCAAGTATTAGAGATCGCAGCAGAGGAAGTAGTCCCTGCTGAAACCCAACCAACAGAAAGCGAGCCAGTCGTGGAAGATACCACACAGGTAGAAGCTCCAGCAGTTGAAGCAGCGGCAGAAGAAGCGGCTCGCCCAACAGTTGCAGCAACCCATTATGTCCGTGAGCGTGTAGCGCCAATTACATCAGCGCAATACCTCGAAGCATCTATTAAGTCAGCACTTGGTGATGACGATGCCCGCCGCACAGTTCGTGCAGCAGATGACTCAACATCAACCAACACAGGTTTAACCCTGCCACAGCACCTCAACTCATTCATTACTGACACCTTCTCAGGACGCCCAGTATTCGATGCAGTTACACGTTCAGCACTTATTGACTCTGGAATGTCTTTCACAGTTCCACGTCTTTACACCCAAAATGCAACACCTGACACAGCACCAGCAGTTGCTGATGTGAACGAAGGCGCAAGCGTCACCGATACAGGAATGACATCTGCTTACGACACAGTTTCAATCAACAAGTTCGCGGGCTTGAACCGTATTTCATGGGAGCTCATTGATCGCTCTAGCCCTTCATTCATGGAACTTCTCATGGCTGAACTTCGTAAGGCATACGAAAAAGCAACTGATTCAGCAGTTTTGACCGAGCTAATTGCTTCAGGTACAACTGCAACAGGCGTTGCAGCAACAGCAGCAGGACTCCAGTCATTCATCTCTGTAGAAGGCGCAGCCGCATACAAGGGAACTGGTGGAGACTTTGCTAACAAGCTCGTAGCCAATACCGACCAATGGGCTGCTATCACAGGATACGCAGACTCAACTGGACGCGCATTGTATTCAGCACAAGGCGCAACACAGAACGCATCTGGTTCAGCAGTTGCTTCTTCAGTACGCGGAAACATCCTCGGAACTGACCTCATCGTAGATCACAACATCGCTGCATCTGGCGTAGTTGATAACTCTGCATTCCTCATTGCACCTTCAAGCGTGTACGTATGGGAATCCCCTGTTACAAATCTACGTCTTCAGGTGCTAACCACAGGCGAACTAGAAATCGCACTTTACGGATACCTCGCAGTTTACGTTGCGAAGTCAGGTAAGGGCGTTCGCAAGTTCAACCTCGCTTAATAGCGAGCCCTAAGTCGCTAGGGGGGCTGCCAGAGCCCTTGCAGCTCCCCTAGTCTTTAGAAAGGATAACAATGTCAGTCACGACAGTCGCAGAACTTCGCACAGCATTAGGCATCGGATCACTTTATACCGATGCAGTTTTGCAGTCCGTATGCGATGCTGCCGATGACGTCATGCTGCCTTTTCTATGGAAAAACACGACTCCAGTTGTAGGGCATAGCAACACAGAAAGCACAGGCACTTCCTACTTCAATGACAAAGTGCAGGACGTTTTTTATGTAGGTCAGGTAGTCAATATCGCTGGCTGCGGGTCAAAGCATAATGGCAATAAAACCATTACAGGCGTTGGCGAATACTCAATCACTTACGCCATTACAGGCAATAACAACACACCTGCTACCTACCACCCAGTCAATCCATTCGGCACATTGTCAGCCGATACCTATGTCGATTACACAACTATTTCAGCAGTACAAGAAGCCAGCCTCATGATTGCTGTGGCTATCTGGCAAGCGCGTCAGGCTCCAACAGGTCAAGGCGTATCTATTGACGGCTTTGCTCCAAGCCCTTACACAATGAGCAATCAGCTTATGGCTCGCGTTCGTGGTTTATTAGCACCTTATCTAAGCCCTAATTCAATGGTGGGCTAATGCCAGCAATAACCACCCTACGCTCGAGCATTGCAGCAGCTTTAACTGATAACACAAAGTGGTCAGTATTCTCCTATCCACCTGCTACGCCTATTGCTAACAGCGTCATTGTCAGTCCTGCTGATCCTTACATTGTGCCAAGCAATAACGACTATACGGCTATTGCGCCATTGGCTAACTTTCAGATTTCTATCCTTGTGCCATTGCTTGACAATCAGGGCAACCTTGCTGGTATTGAGGATGACATAGTACGAGTCTTTCAGTTACTCGAAGCATCTAGCATTGTCTTTAACGTAGGAAGCGTGAGCGCACCTGCTGTACTCAACCTGCCTACTGGAGACCTGCTTACCTGTAACGTGCAGATAAGCACCCTAACGGAATGGAGCTAACCATGTCAGATTGGGAAAAGGAGCGCGACGCTTTTCTAGTGAAAATCGGACAAGCTCCAGCAGCCAAAGAAAAACCAACTACCAAGAAAGATGAGGAATAACTGAAATGGCAGTATTTCTAAACAATGGCGTAGTTCTTACAGTCAATTCAGTAGACTTGTCAGATCACGTCACAGCAATCACAATCAACCGCACATTTGACGAGCTCGAAGTGACAGCGATGGGCGATTCAGGACACAAGTTTGTCAAGGGTCTTGAGGCTTCATCTATCACTATTGACTTCCTCAACGACACAGCAACCAGCGAAGTCTTGCAGACTCTTCAGGCTGCATACGGCACAAACGTAACAGTTACAGTCAAGCAGACCTCTGCAGCAACTTCAGCGACCAACCCACTTTACACAATGACTTGCCTAGTCAATAACCTCACCGACATTAACGGCGCAGTTGGAGACCTTGGCACACAGTCAGTAACTTGGAACGTCTCTGGTACAGTAGCAGTAACAACTTCCTGATAGGAGATAAGGGCTATGGCAAAACTCAAAGTAACAAGGGCTGACGGACAGGTGCAGGAGTTTGAGATAACTCCGCTACTGGAGTACAGCTTTGAGCAATATGCTAAGAAAGGCTTTCATAAGGCACTCATTGAAGATCAGAAGCAATCTGATGTCTATTGGTTGTGCTGGGAAGCCATCCGCCGCTCGGGTGAAGTGGTCAAGCCTTTTGGTGAGGACTTCCTCGGTACTCTCAAGAGTGTCGAGGTTTTAGAGTCCGACCCTTTAGGCTAGATCGGAACTCCGTCACCTATCTCGCAGCTAGATTAAGTTACGAGTATGGAGTTCCGTTCCAATCCATCGTGGAACTTTCTTCGATGGCTTTTAAGGCTCATATACAGGTGTTAAAGGATTTAGCGAAGGAGCAAGCCGATGCCAGTCGAGGTCACAGGCGTAAGCGAACTCCGTAAAGCCTTAAAGAAGTACGCACCAGATTTAGCCAAGGAAAGCCAAAAGGAACTGGCTAACTTGCTTAAACCTATTGTGCGTGATGCGCGTGGCTTTCTGCCTACCAATGCAGATGTCCCTAGTGGCTGGTTAAAAGAAAACCAGAAAGGCAAGTGGGCTAATCGTGGTTATGACCAAGCCATTGCCAGCAAAGGTATTACTTACTCAACGGCTACTGGTAAGGCTAATCGCCAAGGCTTTAGGTCTATTGCCTCTATTTACAATAAGTCTGCTGCGGGTGCTATCTATGAAACAGCAGGTCGCAGGTCAGGCAACGTAGGCAAATTTACGCCACGCTTAGGTGGACAGTTGCAAGGCAATGGTCAGAAGATGACTGGTCGCGCCATGTTCAGAGCATGGGCGCAGGATCAAGGCAAGACAACTGCCGCAGTCATTAAGGCTATTGAGGCAGTCAATGAAAGAGTAGCAAAATTGGTCAGGACTGGAGTGATTAAATAATGGCGCAAGATGTAAGCCTAGCGGTACGAATTGCCACAGTCCTTGATGCAGCAGGATTAAATAAAGCTGATAAGTCAGTCAAAGGCTTCGAGCGCAGCCTTAAAAGCCTTGGCAAAACTTTAGGCATAACGTTATCTACTGCGGCAGTTGTTTCTTTTGGTAAAAAGGCAGCGCAAGCCTTTATTCAGGACGAGAAAGAAGCAACCCGCCTAGCGTCAGCAGTCAAGAACCTCGGACTCGAACTATCTACACCAGCCATCAACCAATTTATAGACGGACTATCCAAGGCGTCAGGTGTTACCGATAGTGAGTTGCGTCCAGCGTTTCAGGCGTTACTGACCACCACAGGATCACTCACAGCCAGCCAAGCAGCCCTACAACAAGCGATTGACGTCTCTGTAGGTAGCGGCGTAGAACTCACCACAGTAGCGCAGGACTTGGCTAATGCCTATGTGGGTCAGACTCGTGGGCTTAAGAAGTACAACCTTGGTCTATCACAGGCACAACTTAAGACAGCCAGTTTTGAAGAAGTAACTGCTCGACTTAATAAGCAGTTCTCTGGTGCTAATGCAGCCTTCTTAGAGACTTACGCTGGAAAACTACAGCGTTTAAGTACGGCAGCAGGTGAGGCGCAGGAACAAATCGGTGGCGCAATCATTGAGTTAGCGATGGCAGTCACAGGCGCATCAGATGTAGAACAGTTGATTGGCAAGATAGCCTCTGCAACAGACTTTGCAGTAGCTCGACTAGATAACTTTATTGAGGGCTGGAAGATTCTCAAGGCAATCATTAACTCAAGCCTTGGCGAGTTTAAGAAGAATATTCAGGCAGTACAGGTCGAGGAATATAACCGCCGCTTAAAGCGTGACTACATGAAAGTTTGGGAAGGCACAAATATCCCAATGAGCCCACAGGCTCTAGCACAGCAAAGGGCAGCAGAAGCAGCAGCCAAAAAGCGAGCAGCAGAATTAGCCAAGATAACAACCAAGAACACAGCAGAACTCAAAAAGCAAAACGCACTTAAGAAGGCTGGGACAGTCTTTGATTTAGAGCAGATTCAGCTTATCGCTGCACTCAAGGGACAACTATCGGCAGAAGATAGAAAGCGTGTAGAAGCGCAGCTTGCGCTGATGAATGAGAACGATGCCCTAGCACAGAAGCTCACCCGCGAGATTCTTATGGCGCAGGATGCCACAGGTGGTTTGTACAAGTACTTCCTATCCATTGGCGATGCCAAGATTAAGAATCCTTTTGAGTTTCTTGATGAGTGGATACTAGAGTTCCAAAAGAAACTCAACGCTCTTAAGTTCCCACAATTCGGCACACCCACAGCCAGCAACCCATTAGGGCTACACATAGGCGCATACGGTGGCATCGGCGGCACAACTATCCAGCCTACAGTCTCAAGCAATGCAGCAATTCAAGACACCTTTAATCAGGTCATATTAGATCAACTGGCTTCTGGTGCGAGCATGACACAGGCTGCAACCTTGGCTTTATCCTCGGCACGTTACGAAGCAGCAGCCCAGCAGTACAACCGCCAAGTAGTCGAGATTCAGGTCTCTGGTGACGGCAATAAGATTATTGACGCTATCGCAGAAGGCTTACAGCAGAAATCTTTGTCCACAGGCGATAGTTCTTACATCAACCGCAGGACAGGCGGCTTTGCTGGATGAGCCTACCCGCACAGATAGCAGTTACCTTTGACTTTAGCTCTGGTGCAACTTTTGGTACAGGTTTTGTCATTGGCTCACCAGATAACGGCGTCATTGGCGTCAATTCATTTGGCTCATCTGATGTAGTTATCCCTACAGTTGATCTCACGCCTGACGTCTATAATATCTCAATTAGACGTGGGCGCAATATCCTGAAAGACCAATACGAGGCAGGAACGGCTGTTGTGCGCGTTCTCGACCCGCTTGGCTACTTCAACCCACAGAACGCTTCATCGCCTTACTACGGCTATCTGGTGCCTTTGCGTAAGCTGCGTATCTCTGCCACCACAGCCACAGCAGAACACTTCCTCTTTAGCGGGTATGTGAATGACTACAGGTACACCTTCCCTACAGGGCAAGAGACTGCTTATGTGGACATTCTTTGCACAGACGGCTTTCGCCTTTTACAGATGGCTAACATCTCTACAGTTGCCACAACCCCAGCAGGGCAGACAACTGGCACACGCATAGGCAAGATTCTGGATGATGTGCAGTTCCCTAACTCTATGCGCTCTATTGCTACAGGAGATGCAACTTGCATTGCTGATCCTGCAACAGTACGCACAACGCTAGAAGCAATTAAGAACGTTGAGTTCTCGGAAGGTCTTGGCGCCTTCTACATGAGCCCAGACGGAACGGCAGTCTTTAAGTCTCGCAGCGAGGTTACAGGCACTCTAGGCGATACAGCCATTGAGTTCAACCAGACCACAGGTATCCCATACAAGCAGCTCAAATACGCCTTTGATGACAAGCTCATTATTAACGATGTCAGATTCAGCCGCGTGGGTGGCACAGTCCAAAACGTATTCAGCCAGACCTCGATTGACAAGTACTTCCCACATTCTCTGACACAGGAAAGCCTTGTAGCAGAAACAGATGCGCAGGTATTAGGAGCAGCGCAAAACTATGTCAATACCCGCAAGGAGACCACCATTCGCATAGACGAGATGACTGTGGACTTGCTAGATCCTGCAGTACCAACTGACACCCTTATCGGGCTCGATTACTTTGACAATCTCAACATCACCAACGTTACACAAGAAGGCAGCACTATCCAGAAAACCCTGCAAGCACAAGGCTTCGCATGGGATATAACACCCAACAAAATGAGCGTAACAATTACAACGCTAGAGCCAATAGTGGATGGTTTCATTATTGGAAGCAGCACATACGGTATAATCGGACAATCTACATTGAGCTACTAGGAGCAACATGGCAACCTTTCCAGTCACTACAGGCGACGTTCTAACAGCCGCCACTTACAACAGCCTTCCTACGTTCACAGTAGGTTCTGCCCAGACTGCCGACTATACGGCTGTAGCAGCAGATCAGTACCAAGCCCTTCAGCTCATGAACAAGGCAACTGCCATCGCCTTTAAGATTCCTACAAATGCCAGCGTAGCTTTCCCAGTAGGCACAGCCATAACAGTCCTCAACATTGGGGCAGGTACTTGCACGATCAGCGCAGTCACAGCAGGCACAACCACAATCCTTTCGGCAGGGGCAACAGCAGCTTCTCCTACCCTTGCACAGTACAAGAGCGCAGTCTGCATCAAGACAGCCACAGACACTTGGTACGTGGTAGGCGCAATTGCTTAATCAAATTGCTGCACTTCATGGGACTGGCGTAGCTGCTTCGACCAACTCCTACGAAAGCATCGCCACAGTATCCGTTGGCTCAGGCGGTTCTTCCTCGATTTCGTTCTCGTCAATCCCGAGCACATACAAGCATTTGCAGATTAGGGCTTTTCATATAGCAACTACTAGCGGCGATTATGACTTTTCATTTCAATTCAATAGCGACACAAGTGCAAACTACACAAAGCATCAAATCGGTGGAAATGGCTCATCTGCCTTCGCGACTGGAACAGCAAATACTTCGACAATTCCAGGCGGTTTTATGCAATATGCGCAAGTCGGTGGCACAATCATAGACGTTTTAGAATATGCGAATACCAACATATACAAAACGGCAAGAGTTTTAACTGGTAGCGATACAAACGGAAATGGCGCAGTTGGCTTGCGTTCGGGTCAATGGCGCAGCACTTCGGCAATTTCATCTATCGTATTTACTCCAACGTCAGGCGCAACTGGCTTTGCCCAGTATTCCCAGTTTGCACTCTACGGGATTCGAGGTTAAAAAATGGCAGCAGGTTCAACTTATACGCCGATAGCAACTACAACGCTTTCAAGCGCACAAGCAACTGTTGATTTTACAGGTATCAGTTCGGCTTATACGGATATAATTTTGATCGCTAATTACGGATTATCTTTACCTGACGAATCACCAATGTTAAGAGTTGGAAATGGTTCAATAGATACTGGCAGCAATTATTCATCAACCGAGTTATATGGCACTGGTTCAAGTGCTGGCTCACAAAGAACATCAAACGCAACTGGGGCAAGAATTACTTTTGCTTTTGGTGGCGGTAATAGCGTTAGTTCAAACTCAATTTTGCATTTTCAAAATTATTCCTCGACCACTACATATAAAACTATATTAGAAAGGTCAAATGTTACGACGGGAACATATCAAGGAACTAGCGCAATAGTTTCATTATGGCGTTCAACATCTGCTATCAATCAAATTAGATTGTATATTACTGGTGGTAATTATCTTTCAGGCTCAACCTTCACCCTCTACGGAATTACAGCGGCTTAAGGAGATACAATGCCAAATACAATGACCTTAATTGCCTCAAGCACCGTTGGGTCAGGTGGGGCTTCTAGTATTGACTTTACAAGTATTCCAAGCACTTATACGGATTTGTGCGTTAAAGTATCGGGTCGAGCAGTAGCGACTTCTTCGTATCCAAACGTACGCGTTAGATTTAATTCTGACTCAGGCTCTAATTACAAATGGCGCAGATTATACGGAGATGGGTCAAGTGCCACCTCAGACAATAACACAGCCGATACGGGCGCTCTTGTAGGCATTATTGTAGGAAGCAACGAGACCGCTAATACATTTTCTAATTTTGAGTTTTATGTGCCTAATTACACTTCAAGCAATCAAAAAAGCATTAGCGCGGATTCAGTTTCAGAAAATAATGCGACTGCCGCTTATGCGTATTTACTTGCACCTTTATGGACTGGAACTGCCGCAATCACTTCAATTACTCTGTATTCGTCCTACAACTTTGCCCAATACAGCAGCGCTTACCTCTACGGCATAAAGTCCAGTTAAACTTAACCAATCTATCTAAGGAGAAAAAATGCCTAATCCAACTAAAATAATCATCAACTGCGAGACAGGCGAAGAGACTGTCATTGAACTTACAGATGCCGAGGTTGCTGAACTTGCTTATCAGGCAGAGTTGGCAGCCGAGAAGAAGGCAGAAGAAGATGCTGCTAAGGCTGCGCTTGAAGCCAAGAAGCAGGAAGTCCTCGCCAAGTTAGGGCTTACCTCTGACGAAGTAGCTGCTCTATTGGCATGACTCCAAAACTATGCAAGGCAGGTCAGCAGCTTAGGGAGCAAATAGATGATAGTTACCCAGAGCGCGATCGATCCTCGGACGGCTGGATTGGCGATACACGTCATTCAGCGCGTGCTAGTGACCACAATCCTGATGCAAAGGCTGGCAATATCGTCAGAGCCATTGATATTGACAGGGATTTATCTGGGAAAGCCAAGCCCGACCTCATGCCTGACCTTGCAGATCAGTTACGCCACGCGGCAAGAACTGACAAGCGCATCAAGTACATCATCTTCAACGGCAAAATCGCATCAGCCAAATCCCTATGGCGTTGGAGAACTTATCGTGGAGTCAATCCGCATCGGCATCATTGCCATGTCAGTTTTACTAGCAAGGGCGATACAGATGGTTCGTTCTTTAATATCCCGATGATAGGCGGCACAGCATGAATATGAAGAATCCAGTAATCCTGACAGCAGGTGCGTTTTTAGCAGCTTGGGGCGCATCTAACTTTGCACTCGACTACCGCTCAATCCTTTGGGCAGTCCTAGCGGGCGTATTCGGATACGCGACACCAAAGAAGTGAGTGCGGCAGACCTAGCAGCGTGGGCAGTAGCAGTTGTTACTGTCCTCGGTGGCTTGGCTGCCTATACGCAGTTCATGATTAAACATTATCTAAGCGAGTTGAAGCCTAATCATGGCTCAAGCCTGAAAGACCAAGTAAGCCGATTAGAAGCGCGTGTCGATACCATAATTGAGTTGTTAGGTAAGTAACACTTATCTCATGGCTAAGAAGAAGGTCATAGACCTAGACACTTACAACGCACTAGACGCGTGGGCTATTGGATTACATGAGATGTACCGAGCCCTGCGCCGAGCAGGGTTTAGCGTTGATATAGCTCTAGGTATCATCATGGAACGCGATGCTTATCCCGATTGGATACTGCCACAAATACCCAACCGTATAGATAACATCCCCTACGAAGATGAGGATGACGATTAAAAAGATCGTAATACTTTCAGACTTGCAGGTTCCATTCGAGGATGTGCATGTCACTAGAAACATTGCCAAGTTCTTACAAACCTTTAAGCCTGACCAAACAGTCACCATTGGCGATGAGATTGACTTCCAGACCATCAGCAAGTGGTCAGAAGGCACACCCACAGCCTACGAGCAGAGCCTAGGCGAGGACAGAGACCGATGCGTTGAGTTACTCTGGGAGTTAGGCGTTACCGATTGCATACGATCTAACCACACAGACCGCCTGTATAACATCATCATGAAGAAGATACCTTCATTCCTATCCTTGCCAGAGCTGCGCTTTGAGAAGTTTATGAAGTTTGACGAACTAGGCATTACCTTCCACAAGAACCCTATGAACATTGCGCCTAACTGGATAGCAGTTCATGGCGACCATACGCCTATCAAGCAGCTAGGGGGCTTATCAGCCCTAGAAGCGGCTCGTAGGCATGGTAAGAACGTTATTTCAGGTCATACCCATAGGGCAGGGCGTAGCGCCTTCACAGAAGCCTCTGGAGGGCGTTTAGGGCGTGTTTTACATGGGGTTGAGGTAGGTAACCTTATGGACTTTAAACAAGCCTCATACACCAAGGGAACGGCGAATTGGCAGCAAGCCTTCGCCATCATGTACGTCAAGGGTTCTAACGTGCAGGTGGACTTGATTAACATAGAAAAGAACGGCACTTTCATAGTGAATGGCAAGGTCTATGGAAGGGTTCGCTAGACCAGATTTAGGCGATGAGTCTGTGGATGAAATCGTTATCGTTTCGTTACCAAAAAGGTATTGCTGTATCGTTCGTATGCCCTAGAGTTCGTGTTGTAGGGCTGGCGAAATCCCCATTGGGAAAGTAGGTTCGGAACCAGCCCTACACCTAACAGAAAGGGCTCAACATGACAGTTTTACAGCTCATTATCCTAGGCGTTGCTTTTGGCGCTTTTGCACTAGGTCGCTACAGCGGCTATCACGACGGCTACGTTAAGGGGCGCATTGCAGTTCGCCGCTATTACGAGTCACTCGAGCGAGTAAGCCGATGAATGCAGGTGATTTCCTCACAGAAGCAAGAGCAACGATTCAAGATCGTGGAATGGACTATGGACATCCCAGCGACAATATGCAAAGAACAGCCGCGCTATGGAGTTCATATCTTGAAATGCCAATCACAGACTATCAAGTTGCAACTTGTATGGCGTTGGTCAAAATCGCAAGAAGTATGGAGACTGCAAAGGTTGATAATCAGGTCGATGCGTGTGCATACCTCGCAATAGCAGGAACTCTACAGACACAGGAGAATGAGCTTTATGTTTAACCTATCCGAATATCAGACGTGTGCCGAAAGATTAGAACTGTTTTGGAAAGACCATCCAGACGGACGCATAGACACAAAACTTATTGAGGCAAGCGCATCTCGCTTCATTGTGCAAGCGTTTGTTTATCGCACAGAAGTTGATGCTTATCCTTGGGCTTCTGGACTTGCTGAAGAAACAGTATCGGGGCGTGGTGTCAATGCAACGTCAGCACTTGAGAATGCAGAAACTTCCGCTTTGGCTCGCGCTTTAGCAAATGCAGGTTATAGCCCTAAAGGTGATCCATCAAAGCGAGCTTCAAGAGAAGAAATGGGCAAAGTCGCAGCAAAGGCGAACAATGAGGCGCTAATAGCGCAGACCAAGGCAAAGATGGCACAGACAGCCACAGAATATGTACCAGTACCGAAGGAAGATGATCCATGGGCGATACGACCAGCAGAACCAACACAGACTATCGAGCAAGCAGTCGAGATGGTGAAGGATGTCCTTGGTGGCACAGCGACAGACGAGAGCTGCAAGCATGGTGCGCGTGTCTGGAAAACTGGAACCAGCAAGCAGAATAAGCCTTGGGGTCATTGGCGTTGTCCAGAAGCAGGACATCCTCTGAACGACCCATGCGAACCTATCTGGTACGAGATTGCCAGCGATGGCACATGGAAGCCAAGGGCGGTTAAGTAATGGGGCACATACAATTCATGAACCAAGATGGCGAATGGGAGTCATTTCCAACGCCTGAAGAAGAAGCCAATCTACGAGCTAATGCAGCCGCGTTAGAAGAACTGGGATACAAGCTCATCTGTCAGATGTGCAATACAGTTCCTAACTGGGTGCAGATCAGAGAACGTTGGCTACTTAACGAGTGGACTTGTAACAAGTGCCACACAATTAACTCTGCTGGACGTGCATGACACGACACAGAAAAGACCGAGGCTTGCGAACCGAGCGGGTGGTTGCAGCCTATCTCTCGCAATGGTGGAGAAGCGCAAGCGTTGGTCGAGGTGCTGGAAAAGATATAACCAATGTCCCGTTCGACATTGAGGTTAAGGCTAGGTCGGCGTTCCAGCCCCTAGAGTGGCTGCGCCAAGCGACCAAGAGAGCAGGGGGCAAAGAGCTTCCCTTCGTGGTGTGTCGTATGAATGGTCAAGGCGAAGATGCTTCCGAGTATCTAGCGTTCATGCGATTTGGGGACTTGGTGCAGTTACTTCTACCAATTTACGGAGATATACAAAAAGATTCGGTAGAATTAGAGCCTGAAAGATGCGCAATGTGCGGATCGTGGAAGTTGGTAGAAGTGAAGTGTAGGACTTGTGATGTTGCTAGGTAAGAACAAGCCGCTAGACCCTAATAAAGATGAACAATACACGCCTAAATGGTTGTTCGACCGCATGGGCATTGTGTTCGACCTTGATGTAGCAGCACCCATAGGCGGTGCGCCTCATGTGCCAGCTCACAGATATTACACACAGGAAGACGATGGTCTTGCTCAGACATGGCAAGGTCTAGTGTTCATGAATCCACCCTACTCAAGGGCAAAGCCTTGGGTGGAGAAGTTTATCATTCATAACAACGGCATTGCTTTATTGCCTTGGTCTAAATCTCAATGGAGTTGGAATCTATGGGAGTTGGCAGATGGCATTGCAGTTGTGCCTAAAGATGTGAAGTTTCAAGTTCCATCAGGGAAAGTTAAATCTATATTTATGCAAGTTGGGCTTTTCGCTTTAGGTGATCAAGCTTTAGAAGTGTTAAATAATTCCAAAATAGGAAAAGTCCGCTAATGCCAATTTATGAGTTCGAGTGCAATAACGAACGATGCGAAGCCAATGCTCGCTATGACAAGGAATTATCCATATCCGAGCCACACGATCTAGATTGTCCGTTTTGTGGTGAGACGATGAGGAAGGTGTACTCAAGTGTTCCAGCAGTCCATTTCAAGGGATCAGGGTTCTACTCAACCGACAAGTAAGTTGCTTGTGTTCGACTTCTTCGCAGGTACAGGGTCTAGCACGCAAGCCTTTGAGGATGCAGGGCATAGGGTGATCAAGGTAGAGCTAGACGATTATTTCGATGCTGATGAGCGTGACATATTAACACTCACAGCAGAGGGTTTAATAGCCAAATATGGACAACCAGACTTTATATGGGCTAGTCCACCATGTACGGCGTTTAGTGTTGCTTCTATTGGTCATCATTGGAATACAGATAGAACACCAAAGACAGAACTAGCACGATTTAATCAGACTCTTGTAGCACATACTATAAAGCTCATCAAAGGGCTAAAGCCACGCAAAGGCTGGCTTATGGAAAACCCTAGAGGGATGCTACGCACATTGCCAGTAGTTCAAGGGTTACAGCGTTGGACTATTACATATTGCCAATACGGTGATACACGCATGAAGCCTACTGATTTATGGGGCGAGCTAGATTGGACACCAAGGCAGCCATGTAAGAATGGAAGCCCATGTCATGAAGCCGCGCCAAGAGGATCGCGTACAGGCACACAAGGCATAAAAGGGGCTAAAGATAGGTCTCGAGTGCCATATGAGTTATCCACAGAAGTTATCCACAGGGTATTATCATGAAACGACACGCCGCTCTGACCAGCACTTATGCAAATGTATTAGGTTGTTATGGTACGCTACAGGCTAGAGCCTCTCAAAAGGCTCACCCCGAGCCGCTTAGGCGGATCGCTCGGGGGGTAGCCGTTGCTATTGGGATAGCTCTATCTATGCAGACTACTGCAATAGGTCAAGGCTCAATAAGTCCTTATCAAAACATCAAGCAATTAGCTGCTTACCAATTAACTGATAAGCAATATAAATGTCATAACGAGATTGTGTATAGAGAGTCTAGGTTTAGGCATGATGCAGTTAATGGATCACATTATGGTTATTACCAGATAAAGAGTAAGTCATTATATAAAGCACCTTATGATTATCAGTTCTACAGATATTGGTCATATGTGCTACATCGTTATGGATATACAGAGTATGATGAGCCTGATTACTGTAAGGCGTTACAACATCTTAAGACTAAAGGATGGCAATGATGGTCTATGGAGCAACCAAGCGTGGTAAATGCTGGTGCGGTAAGACCGTCCAGAGCAAAGGTAGGGCTGATAGTGGTGAGCAGATATTTGGTAAATACTGCTCTAAGCATAGGGCTGGATATAGAAAGCATAAAGAAGAACAATGCGCTTTCTGTGGGTTTGTAGCTGTACATCCTTGCCAGTTGGATGTAGATCATATAGACGGTAATAGAAGTAATAATGATAAATCTAATCTACAGACGTTATGTGCTAACTGTCACAGGTTAAAGACTCATATGAGTAATGACCATTTAAGAGGACGAGATGCCAAGCAAGAAGGGTGACCCACGTAACACACGTAAGTTCAAGGAAGTAAGGCTCAAGGTATTGGCAAGAGATGGGCATGTGCCATATGAGTTATCCACGATAGTAATCCACAGGGTATTATCATGAAACGACACGCCGCTCTGACCAGCACTTATGCAAATGTATTAGGTTGTTATGGTACGCTACAGGCTAGAGCCTCTCAAAAGGCTCACCCCGAGCCGCTTAGGCGGAT
>OGVZ01000030.1_pt1 | contig 17735 bp, 36 predicted proteins | sample 1575881 | NCBI WGS metagenome assembly OGVZ01 (sample SAMN07581520, study PRJEB24739) | freshwater metagenome | place: Singapore | collected 2015-01
TGGATAGATGATAAGACATATATAATTTCAGTTTTTAGAGATCCTTGTGAATTTTTTGTTAGTGCTGTATGTCATTCTATTGCAAGAAATAATGGTTTAGTAGATGAAAACAACTGGAATATTATAAAAAACAACAATGATTCGTTTCGTGTTAGCAAATATGAATTATACGACTCGTTAAATAGATGGAATTATATAAAAAACTTTCAATCTCAAAATTTTTTATTAAGCCCAAATGTTGAGACTAGGTCAATACTACATGAATCAATGGTAAAGCATGACAACAATGAAACATTTGATAAAGAAGAAATTTATAATAGAATTAAAAGAGTTAATTTGATGATTAGGCATAGTGATTTAAAGTTTATGGATTATAATTTATTAATCAATAAAATTTCAAACGATCTTGGAATAGAAATAAAAGTAAACATACAGAACACAGATAAAGAATACTTTAAAAACAACTCTTCCGAAATTTTATTAAATTCTTTAAATATAGAAGATAAAAATGTTATTTATAATAACTTTTTATTAGATAAAGAAATATACGAAGACAATTCTTTATTCTGGGTTTCTAATCAGATAAATAATATTTAGTAAAAAGATCCATTATTTGATTTGCATACTTATCATAATCAATTTCAACAATAAGATTACCATCAATTAATTTATGCACCTTTAGTTCTTTGCCAATTTCAAATAGTATTGCTTTTATTTCAGTTTCTAATTCATTCATTGGAGCCTCCTGTAGGATTTGAACCTACGACAACCCGCTTACAAGGCGGGTACTCTACCCCTGAGTTAAGGAGGCAATCCATCAAGCCACTACAACTTTTGCAATAGCATTAATTGTTGCAGCAATTCGTCCAATATCACGAAGTTGTTCAACAGTATAGCCTTCTTGCTTTAATGTTTCATAATGTGCTTTTACACAAAAATGACATTTTCCAATGATAGATGCGATCAAGGCATAAGATTCAAACTTAGCCTTTGTTGTGCCACCATGAGATACAATAGCATTCATTCTAAGTTGTGCAGGTAGACCAGTTAAATTAGGGTCTTCTGCCATTTCAGTATACGGATACCAAACATTGTTTTGTGCCATGAGTGCTGCTGCTGTAAATGCTGCGTTCTTTTCAACTTCATCATCAACTCCAGCAGATATCATTGCAACGATGTCCTGATTACCTGTAGCCAATGCTGCTGCAAGTGCGAGGGCAGATGCATAATCATAGCCAACCGAACTTCTAGCAATAACAGCATCAAGGTTTAGTTTGATATCTTTAGCATATTCAGGAACAAGTTCCTTAACCTCGTCTACCCAACTCACAATGTTTCTCCACCAAGGCTTCTATTGCAGGCGCATAGTTCTCCAGTTTGAAGAGCATCAAGAATACGTAATGTTTCCTCTGGACTTCTTCCAACATTAAGATTGTTAACTGTCACATGCTGGATAACATTTTCTGGATCAATGATAAAGGTTGCACGAAGAGCCACACCATCTTGATTCAAAATACCAAGTTGAGATGCCAAGCCCTGATATCCCTCTACGTCATCCCACTGAAATTCACGAACCTGATCAGCAAATGACCACGAGTTTGTCTTTTTTAGATCTTCATGAGCATTACGCCATGCAATCTTACAGAACTCGTTATCTGTTGAGCCTGTAAGTAATACAGCATCACGATCATTGAAATCATTAACTAACTTATCATATGCTACGATTTCTGTAGGGCATACGAATGTAAAGTCTTTAGGATAATATACGAGAACTTTCCATTTTCCTGGAAACCACTCTTCATTTAACACTTCAAATACATCATCCGAAGCATCCAGTCTTCCTGGCTTTACTCCAATAATGCGAAATGGATTTATTTTATAACCAATTGTTTTCATTAGTTACTCTTTCTACTAGTAGTTATTTAATTATATCAGATACTGGGTGAGGGGTTGGATAATGAGTAATAGATCCATCCTTAGATATTAGAAACTTTTCAAAATTCCAATCAATGTTTCGTCCACCTTTAGCCTTATCTTTAAGATATTTGTAGATAGGGTGAGTGTTTGGACCGTTTACCTCAATTTTTTCTGACATTGGGAAAGTTACCCCATAATTTGTTGTACAAAAGTTTTTAATTTCTTCATCAGTTCCTGGCTCTTGATTTCCAAATTGATTACATGGAAAACCAATTACTACCAATGACTCGTTTTGTATTTTTTGTAAATCAGCATACTGTGGTGTACTTCCACAATGGCTGGCGGTATTTACAATAAGGATATCTTTACCCTCAAAAGTTTTTAACTGTATAACATTTTTATTATTATCAGTAAATGATAAATCATATATGCTCATAAAAATTCTCCTCTATGTTATATATTAAGTATATCACAGAGGAGAATTATTAACTAATATTTATATTATTAGACAGCAACTAATTCAGGAAATGCCTCAATCAAAGCATTGTTTGGATTAATGATTGACTTTTCTCCATTCATAAGACGCTGAATGTGGTCACGGATAACCTTGTCCTCTTCTTCAAAAATAGAAGGAGATCTATCTGGACCCATTGTAGCAACGATTCCCTTTTCTAATAGATCATTTTTCAAAGTTCTCTCAACATCATAATTTAATGTTGTGCAAGGATAGTGCTTAACAACGTATCCATCTTTGTCAATGAGATATTTTTCAAAGTTGCAATTCATAAACAAACCACCGTCGTGCTCGTTTAGATAGCGTGACTCATAATCTGTTTTTTCTACAATACCAAGATCTCTCTTTTTATCTTGTATTGCTTTAATCTGTCTTGAAACTTCTAAATAAAGTTCGTGTCTTTCTCCGAAAGGCTGACCATTTCCGTTAAGTCCTGGCCCTTTACCTGCCCATGGCTCTTCCAAAGGAATTTCTGCTGGATTAGATGTAATCATTTCTGAAAATGGGAATGTAACACCATATACATCTTCTCCGTAATTCTTTGAGTCTAAACCACACTCAATTCCTTTAGACCACTTACCCTTTGTGATGCTTGGTCCACAAAAATCGTTAGTAGGTATTGCCACAACAGTAAAATCTTCTCCTGCCATATCATCTTGAATCCATTGAATAGACTCCATTTGACCAGCGTTTCCGCAGCCAACTGTTGTGTTGATAAGCATGATTGCCTTGCCTTTAAACTGTTGCATAAAGTGTGGAACGCCTTCGGCTGATTCCAATTCGATATCGTAAATTGATTTCATCAATTACCTCCTATGGGTATGGGATTATTATAACACTATTTTAACAGTCATCTTTAGTGCTTTGAGGGATAATGGATCCATCTATAAATGAGTTTCCATATAAAGTATGGCGTGAATTAGGCCCTAATACCTTATTTACCCTATGTCTGTACTTATATCCGCTAGGGATTACGGCTAAGGTGCCAGCCTTTGGCTTTAGTTTAATAGGTACCTCTGCAAACTCTAACTCTCCACCCTCAAAGTCATCATTTAGATAAAGACTAAATGAGCAGATAATGTTTTGTTCTTCGTCTGGATCCTGATGCCAATACATAGCAAAGTCTATGTCTTCAACACTGACTCCGTACTCTCTTAACATTGATACATTTGCACATTCTTTAATTTCTTCATCTGTCATGTATTTAAAACTTTGTAATGTGGCATGTCTACCATATACCGGTGGCAATACAGACTCAAGTCTTTCCCAGATTCCTCCAGGGTTTGTAAAAACTGGTAGTTGTAAAACTTCAGACTCTTCATTCGGAAAAATTATATTACCAGTCTCATCATATCTTGGAACAATATTTAAAAACTTATTTAATATATTTCTATATGGGGACCTCATGGTTGGGTACCATCCATTTTCATCATCGGTTTGTTCTTTAAACCATTTTAGTTCTTCTTCGGTTAGGAAGTTTTCAATGATCCAAACCTTTTTATCTTCGTCTAAATAGATTTTTTCCATATATATATAATACCATAATGTTAAATGGTAGCCCCAGAGAGAATTGAACTCTCGTTTCCAGATTGAAAATCTGATGTCCTAACCACTAGACGATGAGGCCTTCTTTGGTACATCTGCAGATCTCATATATGTTCTATGTCTATGACAGTTTGAACATACGATTTCGCATTTCTTTATTTCTTCAATTATAGCATTTAGACCAAAATCTTTGACTCCCCTGCCACTAATTGTAAATCTTTTATTATGTAGATGATCAAAGTCAAGCATGTGAGGGGGCCATGATATTTTACAATCTGTGCAAATAGGATTATTTAACTTATAGTCTCTAACGTATTGACGCTTAGTGGTTCTTCTATCACGAACTCTACGAGAAACCTCTTTTTTATTTCTTTCATACCATGCCTTTTGAGCAGCCTTTTGCATTAGCGGATCTTTATATGGCATAACTAATCCTATCTATTAAGGAGAAGGTAGGGTTGCAACTTGCTGTATAAGTGTTTCCCTTTTCCCTGGCACACATACAGCACCTACCTTCTCTGCGATCCGTATGGAACTCGAATCCATGACCTCTACCGTGACAGGGTAGCGTTCTAACCAACTGAACTAACGGACCTTCGCTGGTCTGGCAGGTCTCGATCCTGCGACATCTCGATTAACAGTCGAGTGTTCTACCAACTGAACTACAGACCAATTATTTAATTATATCGTACCCCTGGCAAGAATCGAACTTGCGACACATGGCTTAGAAGTCCATTGTTCTATCCACTGAACTACAGAGGCGTACCCCTAGTTGGATTCGAACCAACGCTGTCACGATTTTAAGTCGTGTGCCTCTACCACTGGGCTATAAGGGCATGGTATTCAGAGAGTAATGACCACACGCCTAAGCATCAATCATGCATGCCTCTGAATACTACCAGCCACGAAGTCTCTGCTGGCTGTTACTACCTAGTGGGTTAGCAGAGCAATCTCCTTCGGTCTGAACACCTTCGTATGATGCGCCCACGCACTCAATTTCAGTAGTAACGATCTCCATAACATTGTTCAGATGTTATTTTGAGTAGAGCAGGTAGGACTTGAACCTACGATAGCCGAATTATGAGTTCGGGGCCTTAACCAACTTGGCTACTGCTCCTTAAACCTATTTAATCTTGTCAGTATTTTTAAATAGGTAAACACCCATTGTTTGACCACTTACTGCAGTTCTTTGTCCAGTTGACAATAACTTATCTCTACTGCTTTCTTCTGTAATCATAAAATAATATCCAACATGCTCAAGTCTCCAGCCGATATCTTCAATATCGCTTAAAATTCCAGTATATGAACTTTTTTTATATTTTCCATCAATAAGTCCATCTCTTCCACGAGATCCAAAATGAACTTCGCCACGCCTTGCGCCAAGAGCAATTTCAATTTCCAAAAATCCTTGATTATTTTCTTTTGCTATGGTTGCTTGTCCAAGAGGAGATGCAAGCCATGCTTGTTCTTCTGCTTGTTTGCGAGCCTCTTCTAAACTATCGTTTATTTTCTTTTTTGTATCTGCCATAAATCCCATTGTAAAGCCTTTCTGTTTGAGTTATTTGCTTACATTCTAATTATAGAACAGGGCAGGGTAGATTGTCAAATACTAGAGTCTTCTTCTTCTTTGTATTTTTTTATATAACTAATTAAACTATCTCTTTCTGATTCGGGGAACCCATTTAACAATACCTCATGAATACCCTTTGACTCTAACTCCTTCATAAAAAGAACAAATTTATCATAAGTAAAATATGCCGTATCTTTTGCAAATCTTGGTCTATCTTTATAGGACTTACCATCTGGTGTATTAACAACTACATCTTTAGGAAACTCACGATCTATTTCTTCTTGAGTATCTCTTATGATTGGAGTAATTGCCAACATTATTTTTTTACCTGACAGATCAAAAGTATCTCCAGGCTTTTCCCAGCCAGGGATGCTCTTATCTAAAAAGTATCCAAACTTATATTCTTTATAAGGAAATATTATTTTATAATTAAGTTTTGCTGCTGCCTCCAAAGAATATATATTTGTACAAGAAACATAACAATCTGGCACTTCTATATTATTTTTTTTCATATTGTCAAGTTCTTTAATATAATCTATTGTATAGTTTGTTCTATCTGGAATTGAAGACTTATCAGTAATTGGTCCAACAATCCCACCAAAATCAATTTCATCAGGTTTGATATGACCTGTAATAATATTAATCTGTAATCTATCTTTTTGTATTTCATTAATAGATTGATTTATCATAGTTAAATATTGTGCAGACAAAGCATGTGGTCGAATAGCAACCATGTACTTTATCTTTTGATTTAGTTTCATTGTCCTTGCTATAATGGTAAAGAAGTCTCCCTGCATTTGCCTATATGTAAATAATACAGATTCGCAGTGAGCATCTTCAAGTTGATCTATGTTTGACTCTTTTAAAGAAACATTGCCACCAAAATAACAAAACTTCATATTAATATTATACCTTAAATACCTTTTGTTTTTTTAATAGCATCAACAGCAAGCATTTTCATACCCAAAGCATTTAATTGAGCGCCATTGCTTTCGGTAGGTATACTTTCGATTGCTGCAATCATTTTGTCTTTAATTTCTTTTACAACTTTGTGTGTACCATTGCACATAGGGTACTCTGTTGAAAAACCACAACCGCACATTCCCATTACTGCTCCTCCTTTTCTTCATCCCAAGACACTTCCCAATCTTCCATACTTTTTGATAATCTAATTAGAGTAATTCCAGCCAAACCAGCAAGAACTCCAATAGATACAACTAACGGCAATAAAAGTTTTTTCATTGATCGCTCCTAACTATTCTAAATGCGTCTCCCGTTTCTTCATCTTCGTAATCCCACACATAAGCGTTTATGAACTCTGGCGTTTCCCAATACGGAACTCCATTTGAATCGTAATCATTCCAGCCATCTCCACTCATATCAAAATTAAATTCGTAGAATGTTCCAAACTTATAATATATTGGCCATGTTATCTTCCAAACAGTTGAATATAACTTATAACGCCAACCAAAATTTTCTAACTCATCGTAATAAGAAATACGCCAGATAGCCCAACCAGAAATTGATCCACACATATTAGCAAACCAACGTAGGGGAAGAATGTTGGTTTTATTTATCTTAATATTATTATCGAATAGATCCATCTCGGATTAACTCCCATTCTCCAGTTTCTCTGGCTATAAATATATTACCTGTTTCTCTATCTACCAGCAAAAATTTTTCAGGGCAGTCAGTGAAAAGACTAACCACCATCTGTTCATCTAACTGCTTAAATTGTTTTTGCATAATCATTTTGCCAATACTCCTAATAAGAATCCAATAACTCCAGACATTACTGCAACAGTCCAGTAGTAGGTTGTTTTTAAATAATCAATAATAATATCTTTTACAACTGGTACAGGAATTTCAATCTCATACCCTTCGTAATCTGGATCTGGAAAACGATATGGCTTCACTTATGCCCTTTCATGTGCCTACTAAGTGTATCGTGGGCAAAAATACCCCATCGAACTTCAATTTCTTTTTTACAAACATCGCATACGACAATTTTATTAGACATATAACGATTATACACTAAACCCTACAGTTTGTAAAGTTTATGCAAAAAGACTAAGAACAAATACTGAAACTACTATAAGTCCCATAATAGCCAATACTTTCTTTTTTGTTTTTTCTGGCCATTCTTCAGTGTTCATAATTTCTCCTATCCAGCATGCATCCATGAAAAATGATTTTTGCATACGTCTATGATTTTACCAGTATCCTTTTCAGGCTGGGTAAACTCTGCTTTAGCATCACAATAAAAACATTTTGTCATCTATTTATTATAGCATCTTGGGCATTGCTGCATAAGATTCGGGGTATCTACAGAAACAGCAAACATAACCCCACATTTATAACATAATATATTTAAACTAAGTTTACCCATGTGTATACCAACTCTCTGGCTCATCTAATTCTAAAATCTCAATAATCTGTTCAGCAAGGTCTCTTGATATTTTATCTTTATGCTTGCCCTTCACATGGTCATAAATGACATCTGAGATGGTTTGGACAAGGGCTTCATGGGATAACATAGCATACCCATTATAAAGGGTCTTTTGTTAGGGCTTCAAGTATGATTTTAGCCCTTTCTCGCATTTCCCAGCGCTCATGCTTAGACATATAGGGCTTATCCGCTATACGATCAGCATTTTTATTCTGTCGTTTTTGACCAGACTGAGATTTTTTATCATTAGATTGTTTCATTGCCGTTTTTGTCTTTTGTTTTTTTCCAGGACCCTATTTTGCATTCCATTACCTTTTGTCTTAAAAGTTCTCCAAAAGATACATGAGTTATCTCAGAACCAATATATTCTTGTCCAGTTTCAAGATCAATTAACTTCCACTTAGCAGGAGCCTTAGTGTGAATAACAAGGTCAATTGGATGATCATATGATGGTACTTCAGTTCCATCTTTTAAAATTCTTTTATTCATTAGCAATCTTCGTTTGTTGAAAAATATTTACCATTAGGGGTATCCCAACATCTTCCATAAATTGTGTGCCTATTCCCGTTGGTAACTTTTGTAACTCTATGCATAAACTCTTTGTATATAGGAATATTAATTAACATTCCAACTTCTGGTTTTATTACATAGTCTTTATTTTGAAACTCAAGAATTCCGCCATCAAAGTTATCATTGATATAAACATTAAATGATGCTGAAATTTTTCCTTCGCTAAGTATTTGTTTTCCCTGAGTTTTAGAAAATGGAACTATTGTTTTTTGATCTTCTTCCTCATCATCATGATCTCTTTCGTAATGCCACCCCATAGCGTAATCTGGTATTCTTCCAAGTTCTGCCATAATCTGCTCATCAGGAACTTCAAACAAAGACTGTAGGGCACCTGCACCACCAAAGTAATCTGGAACAACAGCCTGTATTCTTTGTTCAATTAATGCCATCCAACCTCTATCTCTCCATTTAGATCCTTCATGGGGCACTAACATTTCTCCATTTTCCAAATACTCTGGAATGTATCCTATAAATTTATTTTTTATATTTCCTCCATAAGGAGATCGCATAGTGTTATACCATCCCTCTGGGTCGTTTGCTTCCTTATTAAGTAACTCTAACTCTTCATCGGTCAAAAAGTTTCTAATTACCCAAAGATCTTTTTCTATGTACTCTTTGCGGGGTTCCCAAATCTCTTTCAATTCGGCGATAGATGGATGATTATTCATATGTTCAATTATAGCAGGCTTTAAGTTCGGCGGAAAATAGAAATAAACCCCTATTATGCTCTAAACGAGCACTAACGGTTAGTATTATACATATCGCCTTATCTGATATACTTAAATAGTGGAAAGTTTATATAGATGTAACAAATGTGGCAATCATTTTACTTTAGAAACAGTTGAAGGTTTGATATGCTATACCTGCGGTTCGGATAAATTTACTCAGGTTACTGAAGAGAATAAAAATAAACTACCCTTTCCAACACATTTAGGTCAGTATGAACCCATTGATCCCAATGTTTGCAGAGATGCTCCTGGATTTTGTCCATGTGGTGACTATATTACCCATCCAGCAGATGAGCCATGTAATGTTATTAATGATGAGCCAGACAAGCAAACAAGAACTTGGGACTGCCAATGTACAACCACTTCCTGCAAGTGTGGGGCATATGTAGCCCACAAAGTAGACGAGCCTTGCACAGCCAAGAAGGAGTAATATGATATACGTAGAGCCTGTAGAGTTTCCTGGAATTGATCAGGTATTGGATAATGTTGATTATTATAAAAATAAACTTATTAATGATTCTGTTATATGTTTTAGAAATGCCAATCTGACCGAAAAGGAACAGTTTAGTTTTGCTAAAAAATTAGGTGAATTGATCGGGTGGCATTTGATTAATGATGAAAGCAAATACATAGAAAATCATGAGCGGAAGTCAGAAATAAAATCTGGACCAGATGATATTATTGTAGAGTGGCATGTGGAGCATACCTATTATGTTAATCCTATCGTAGCCTCTACCTGGAATATGTATAACTTTAAGACAGATAATGAAAATGGCAAAACCTATTTTGTAGATACTAATGTGGTTTTTGAAATGCTCACAGATGATGAGAAACAGTTTATTTTAGAGTGTAGAATTACTGAGCCAGACTTTCTTAAAGAGGCACAACTAAAGCATGGTTTTGCAAGTAGCACCTTAAACTTTGCAGAAGACTATCCAATTGTAACAGGACACTGGCTAACTAACAAACCAATTATCAGGCTTACCCTATTGCCAAAACCACATATGGTTAGACTGGTATCCTATAAGGGTCAAGCGCCAACTGAGGACAACCTATCATATTTTGAGCGGGTAGTTAGAAAGATCGAAGATATCATCTGGAACAATGAAGATATACGTATTGTCCATAAGTGGCAACAGGGAGATTTAGTCATACCAGATATGTTTAAGTTGGCCCATGCCGTTACAGGTGGTTTTAGACCAGAAGATAGAGAGTTTAGGGGTATCTGGGGATATAAGGACAAAATTGGGGCGGTATAGAGAATATACCCACTAACCCCTATATAACTATCTAACCTTCTTCTTTTCTTCTATAGCAAATAACAATACACCAAACCTTGGACCTTCTCCCCAAACCTCATGACTTATGGTATTGGATATAAATACAACGTCTGATGGTTTTAAAACCACAGTATCTTTATCATCGAGTTTCCAGAAAGAATTACCCAGTATCTGGATATAGGCTGCAATGGCAATATCTTTATGCTTGCTTATGTGTGTACTGGTTAAAGATACAACAGGGCCATCTATATGCCATATGCCAGGACAATTGCATCGCTTTTCCCAGTTTTGATTAAAATCACAGGTTTGTGTATAGGTCGAATCAAACTCTTTATTGAGTTGCTCACAAAACCCTTTAAGGTCAGGTATGTGGCCAAATGGTAGACGATCTTTGATCTTTATCCACAGGTCCTTACCATTGGTTTTAGCATTGTCTGAGTTTTTATATATAAGATCTAATACTGTTGGCCAATCTGTATTGACCTGGAAATGGTTTGGTTTTACTATGTACCCTGCATTTTTTATGGTTTCGATATCCATGTTTTTATTATATACCCGTTAGTTATCCACAGGTTTGTCCACAGATAAATCTTACTGATTATATTATTGGATAGGGTTAAAGTGGAGTAAAGTGGAGGATAGTGGTGGATGGAACGTTTTTAAGAGGGGCGCTCGTAATGGGCGGGGACAAATTGATCCATCTATCAAACCACTATATCCCAAACCATCATATCCTTATACCACATTTGCCCCATATCTGTCAAACCATCATATCAAGGTTTGGGCATTATACATCCAAAACCATGGTTTGTCAATAGGGATCGTAATCTATTTTGGATGAAAATTGCCAAATATCCAGGAAAAATTCCAATAAGTTCGTAATAAGTTTTAAAAAGTTTTAAAAAACCAGAAAACCAGAAAGAATGGTTTGTTATTGATCTATAGGGGGATTATAGAGAGGTTCGTAATGTTTTTTATCTGTCCCCGCTTTTTTGCGGAGGGATGGAATAAAAGGCTTTAATGGCCAAGTACTAATGGTATACAACATACCAGTCAAAACCTTCATATCATGGTTAAAGGTTTTCCAATCTTCTTTTGATAGTTGGCTAAAGTGTCTTGGACTCATATATACATTGTAACACTGGTTTGTAAAGTTCTGCAGGGGGTAAGAAAGCGCCGTTCTTAATGTTTTTTTAAAAGCCCCCGCAAAAAACGGCGGGGAATAAAGAAGAGATCATAATACCCCTAGTACAATACATAGAGATACAATCATACACTATGGTTTGAAGGTTTGACAAACCAGAAATATTATGGTATAAGGTTTGGGGATATAGGGTTTGGGATCGTAATAAGATTGTTCGTAATACCTGGATACAATGGTTTGTGGTTTGATATACTAATGATGATCTAGGCCCCCGCAGGGGAAAATATCAATCTTCTAAATCAATATCTTTTTTGTCTGCTGCAATGCTAAGTATTTCATCGAGAGTTGTGCAGCCTTTTATTTCTTCATCGGTTACATCTAACGCAGCAATAAAATGGTTGAAGGTTTCATTTATATAGTCTTCTGCCATGTCTGTCGGTGTAACAAGACCCGTTGCAATAAACCAAGCAAGCGGAAGCCCGACATCGTTATACTCTATGAAGCCACCAAGTTTTTCATCCTCACGGAATTCAAACCAAAACTGACCTAAAATACCACACTTATCAGAAAAGTCTACCGACATGTTGTTCTCCTAAATACTCTGTCATAAGTTTATCATACTCTTCGCCTGCTGTCAAGGCCATAACATCTAAACGCCTTGATACGATGACAGGGTGATTACGAACAATGTGAAAGCCAACAGCCTCAAGATTTAGTCCCATATCTTCTGTAAGAAGTTTGGCAAATCTACCCGCATATTGTATTTCTTTGGTGTTCTCAGGTTTGCGTCTTATACTGTAAGCCATAGTTCCTCCTATTGGATTGTATCAAAAAAAATGAGGGAGCGCAAGTGGCTGACCTACGCTCCCGTAGAGGGGACCCAACCCTCTTTTATGAAGTGACCGTCGTCACAAGCCCATGATAATTAATAAATTCATCAATACCGTGGGTACCAGTATCGTCCGTAACAGTACTATCAGTTAAGTCTATTACGATTGGGTGGTCCATGAATCCAAGGTCGTTAGGGTTGCAGGCATAGAGACCATAGTGCAACTCATCCAGAAGGTCATCCTTCAAGAGGTAACTAATAGCCATGCGGGTGTAGTATGACTCATCACTCTTACGTGGTGCTGCATGCTGCAGTGCTGCTGCCAGGTCTTCATACATAGTATCCTCACCCCAGTGGCTGTATAGGGCCACAGCCTGGTTCTTGGACTGTTTAAAAACGAATGTACAACGTGCTCCCATTATAGGTTCCTTTCATTAGTAGGGTTAACGTTAATGATATCAAGATTGAGGTCCAGAGTCAATTGCTGCCAGATCTGATCACTCGTCGACATTGTACTCACCAGTGAAGTCAATAACAACAAGGGCAACTCGTCCGTCCTCGTTAATTTCAGCATAGACTGGGTAAAGTCCGTCACCATAGCCTGTTGAGAATGCTACGGCACTATTGCCACCTAACTCTCCAAAACCTTGTCTAATGGTTGCCTCACACGAGCCAAGGTAGCCGTACTCGCCTTTGCGGTTTTCGTATTCGTCAAACTTTTCATCACTGTCTTGGTTCCAATGTTTCCAACTATCTAAATAACACGGGTCACCAACCATAGCCTGTCCGCTATCTACGCTGAACTCGCCTATTAGTTGTAGATTATTTACTTTAATCATTATTACTCCTTTTCCTTATCCATAATAGCAAATGATAGGTCGTATGTCAAACTGTAGAGACCTGATAGAGCGTCTACCTGTCCCTCCCAATATTTACGTTCCATAGATTCCAAAGCGTCATCGTAATCGTTGGCTTCCTCTATACGCTGCGCCTCCTCAAGTTCTAATTGTGCTTCGTAAATTAGATTCTTTAGTTCTCCATGGATAATGTCCAAACCAGAAATACCCTCATCCACCATATGCTGCAGGTGTTCTGATAGTTTAGTTAGTTCCATGTTCCTCTCCTATCTGTATAAAGTGGCGGGTAGCAATAATCTGACCTGCCAACCAATTGTATTCAAAGTCTAACTCTTGATAGTCTTTACTATTAGGGTCAAGAGATTCCATTTGTTCTGATACTGCTGCTTGGTCTTGTTCAATAGAAACAAGATGTATCCTCATATATTCTAATAGATAGTTATTCGCACTCATGGTCGTCCTCCTCGTTATAAATGTATACACCACAAGTATCGCATTCTTTAGGTGATTCGTCAACTTGGATTTGTATAGTAGTATTAGGTGGGCACGGTACCTCTGTAATAAAATACCCTAATCTATTAACAAACATCCAGCCAGACCAGATATAACCACCACCGTCATCGCCGTCACCGTATGTCCAAATTTTTGCAGGGTCCTGAGATTTAACAAAAGCAACCTCATCCCCATAGGTTTCAAACATAATGCCGCCGTCGTCTGATTGGAATGAGGCATTCTCATCAAAATGATTTAAAATAGGTTTATATGTAGTTAGCCATTCATCAAATGACATTTCAATAAATGTATCTTGCATTTGCTAACTCCAGTATTGTGTGATAGTGTTGAGGGTTATGTGATAGTTGCAATCACAAGGCTCCCCGCCCATGTTTTCTTCAAACTCAAAGTGGGACAGGTTGTCCTCGTAGATTTCCATTACGAGTTCAGATATGGTGTATGGTTTATGTTTTTGGGTCATGTATTTATCATACCAAAATTTAGGAAAAAAATCAAGTCCTTCGTAATTAAATTTTGACAAAAATACAATGTCCGATTTGTCCGTTTGCCTAGGCGATTTTTGCAATTTACGATCTGCAATTGCAAAATAAAAATTGAGCAGTTTATACTCGTGCTCAGGAGTTGCGAATTATTTTACGCTATTGCTAAAACATTTTTTACAACTTTTAGCAAACGATTTTTTTCTGCGTTGATTTGTGCGTCAAATCCAGAAGCAGCAGCGAGAATACTCTCGTTATTACCACCACGAGCAGAACGATGCCAATCCAATCTTTCGGTGAGAGCATTGAGTGCGCCCCAAGCATTACCAGCAATCATGCCATTGAATTCGCCTGTGTAGATGTCGTTGATAACATCAACCTTGTTAGTCCATTTTGTGATAGCGATTTTCTTGTCGCCCTCAGGTTTAGGATAAGCAGCGAGAACGATGTCGTTGAATTGTTGTGCTGTGATTTCTTTTTCAATCATAGCATGAGCAAGTCTATCGAATTCGTCCATGTATTTATTGGCAAGACCAAGAGTTTGACGAGCAATCTCAATCTTTCCGTTAGCGGTTTGAGTGTGGCGAATTTTGAAAGTTTGCTTTACGCCATCTTTCTTTTTACCACTTACACCAGCGAGAGCAAAATTGAGAGTGTTAGCGCATACAACACGAACGGGTGTGATAGACGCTTGAATAGCAATAGAGCCGTCATGTGATGTGTTGATAAGAAGATAGGTCTTGACCTTATCCGCAACACCATTAGGGTCTAATACTGTTTCACGCTCAAGAGCAAGAGAGCCGAATACAACACGACCGCCACGAATAGAGCCAGCAGTTTCCCAACGCCCACCGCCGTCAAGCATAGTATCACCGAAAGAGAATAAATCCTCATTCTGTAAAACATGATAACGCTCACCTACAACACCCAAAACATCGGTCTGTGTGTTATCGGTAGGATTAGTTCTAACAACATACTGATAAGATTTATCAGATGTGAGAGTATTTGGAATTTCAACATCAACCAATCTAACATTCCAATTATTTAGATTAGCAGCAGCAAGCATTTCTGCCGTATTTTTTTCTTCTGTGAAAACTGTGCCTAAGCCATGCCAAGCAGGTTCTCTGAAAGAAGCGAAAGAAGCAACGCCATTTTGCGTTTCTAATTCGTGAGCCATTTTTTTCCTTTCTGTTAGTGATTTACCAATCTTAGCACAATCTGCCGACATTAGCAAATCCTGGTTCTTAAATGTCCCGACACGCCGTAAATTTGACAAAATAAATTTTTGCCCCCTAGGAAATTGAGGTGGAGCAGTTTACGTGGACGTGCTCAGGTCCCTTGCATGCTCCTTTAAGAAAGGATGAAAGAGGAGCAATGCTTGCAGATCCTGGCCCCTTTCATGAAGGCCAGGAAATTTATTTACAGAGTTGTTATATTGTCAACTTCTGCGTCAGCATTTATTTCATATGAATAAGAATCGACATTGACAAACAAATCAAGTGAATCGATATCAAAGTCTTTTAGTTCTGCAAGCGGAATGCATACAGTTCCTGTGATTGTTGCAGTTGCTTCGAATTCAATTTCTTTAGTTGGATTGAATCCAAAAATGCTGCATATGTCAGATACAATGTCTTCTGAATCCATATCAAGATATTCAGGTAGACGATTCTCTAACTGGCTAACCTTATCAGAATATTCTGATAGTCGTTTAGAAGTACGACGAGACTGTTCTAAATCCCATTCAATATCTGTTACCTTTACGGTAGGGTACGAAATTGTTTGGTCCGTCGCATCCAAATCAATAACCTTATAGGTTACTAACTGGTTAGGGTTGTAGTGTAGCGGCACTACAGTTTCATTATTCGTTTCCATTAGTTATGTCCTTTCCCATAGTTTCCATTTCTCTAATAGTATTCATCATCTCATCTAATTGACTTTCTGTCAAGCAGACTGAAGTGACAAGGGTAGCGGTAAGTGCTGACAGGTGGGTGGAATAGATAAAAAGTGCTTTCGCAAAATCCTCTTCTGTCATTTCATTTTTATTGTGATACATAGCGGAAGCCATAGACATAACAGAACTGTCCATTACTGCGTCTTGTGTTGCGCTTTGTATTGCTAATGCGGTGCTAATCATTTATTTATCCTTTCTTAGATAATCTAATCATAGCATTTATGACTGACAAATACAAATCGTAGTCTTAATTAATCTCACATAGTGGACTGTGTTTAAAATCACATCGCCTAGGGGGTTTTTGGAGCAGTTTAGACACTAAAGGATTTCCTCCATACTCAGGTGTTTGGGAGTGCCAGGGGACTTTCGCAACAAGATCAATGCAACTGCAGAGTTTTGCATCGCAGGTTGCCGTGAACGCAGGCTTCCACCCAATTCTATTTAGTTTTAGTTGTGACGGGCAGGCGCCTTAGTCTGGAACCCGTCACAATTCTGTTAGTATGTTTTTACCATAGCAAATCTGGTTTGGTTATTTGCCAAGCGTAGCATAACTTTGGTGACATTGTGGCGCATTGGAACGAACTTCTCAATACGACCCGTGATACCTGTTTTGCTTGTGGTGAATAAATCTCCCACTTGATAAGTATAGCCTCCGAGTGTCATTTGTTTCCTTTCTGTCTATTGGGTTTTAGATTTGGCAGGGTGTTGTCGGTAGCCCACGCACCCTGCCTCATCATTTAGAGATAACGGGCGATAGCGTTATAGGTAGATGTGGAAACTACTTCCTCATCTGTCATCTTGAGAATACGAATTGCGTTCTCAATTTCCTCTACCATTTCCTTATACTGCCAATCGTGGAAAGTGTCAAAATCTTTCTGTGGTTCAGCAGGTAAGTCAATAGTGCCTTTTGGCAAGTTGAACTCAACATTTATTTCGCCATTGTAGCGAAGGTTTGCGCTAAGGTCTTTTGCTTTAGAGATGTGGTCAAAAGCAAGTTTCGCAACTTCCTTGTTATACTTCTCCATAGCCTTTGAGTGTTTTTCCTCATTTGCTTTTTGATTAGCCTTATCCTTTTGGATTTGTGCTAACTTAGTTTCTAATGCCTTGATTACTTTAGTTGTAGCAATCTTGACATTTATGGCTTTGCCTCTTGACATTGTTTTCCTTTCTTATGGGTTTTTGGGTCTGTATCTAAGGATAGCATTTCTACCTTAGAAAATCAAGTGAGCAGTTTTAGTAGTCTTGCTCAGGACTTTTCCTGTTATTAGGAATTATTTACTTTGCTGTCCAAGTTGTCCAGCGTGGGCTACCATTGACATCAAGTTTGACACGAACGCTTGTTCCGTCTTTGTTTGGCTTGATTTCTGTGATAGTTCCTGTGACCTTTGA
>OGVZ01000031.1_pt1 | contig 17694 bp, 20 predicted proteins | sample 1575881 | NCBI WGS metagenome assembly OGVZ01 (sample SAMN07581520, study PRJEB24739) | freshwater metagenome | place: Singapore | collected 2015-01
GTTTCCCAGTCACGAAGTCCGTGGTACGGGCAATGCCTCGCGCACCGACGATAGTGATGTTGCTGGTGCCAGCCGTTGCTACTAACGTAACAGAACCAGTTCCATTTGCATTGATACTAACGGTATAGTCAGTGGTCAACGTCAGAAGTGTTGACCCCTTGTAAACATCGATATCAGTCTGCGTCAGAATTTCAAACGTAAACTGATACGGTCCTACCCCATTGGGCGCATAGACCACTCGGCGCAGTACATCAGAGATATCGATTGCCATGATTAATCCTCAAGCGTTAAACGGGTTGCAAGATCAGGCTCTTTGAGTTTCAGCTTTTGCAATGCCATTTGGTCAAAGGCAGAAGCGATTCCCTGTAAAGATTCCTTCTTCTGATCCTTGTCCATCACCGCATACTCAGGGGAGTTTATCTTGCTCACCATCAAAGCGTACATGGTTGACCCCGGATCATAGCCATCCCCAGAGGCGCTTCGCTCCCCCGGCATCCTGCCAGCAATATCAATCTCCATCGCCGTTTTCAGGAGGAAATTATATTGCTCGGCGTTGAAAATAACACCACCTTTTTTCTTTTCTGGCATCTTTATGCCAGCCTGTAGGCGCTCCAGTTCCTTGCCAACTTGGCTATGTTTAGACTCGAAGGTGCGCCACGGGGTAACCATATCCCAGCCAGAGCCACTACCCTGTGGGACCACCTCAGCCCAGCGGTTAAGCTTTGGCGGCACATCCTTAGAGAAGAACGGGTTCCGGGCTTTGGCCTTCTGTAGCGCCTCGTAGAAGCCTCTCAAGGCAGGATTCAGGCGAGTAGGGTCTTCACCAGCCAGACCAGTGCGAGGCATCATGGTAGACGATCCATCTGGCATGATCCACCGCTCCATCGCAGCCGAAGCCGATGAGACTGTTGGGGCGACATTCAAGCCAGCAGAGACAGCTTTTTCTGAGAAGGTCTGAATCAGCCTGCCCAACTTGTCCTTCCATGTACGGTACTCAGGGCCAAAGGCTTTGGAGATATCAGACATACCTTCGACCATAGGCAGGTCAGTCATATACTGAGCCACACCAACAGTTGCAGCAAAGGCAAGATTCTCTAATGTTTCAGAATCATCTTCATGTTGAGCGAAATAGGCAAAGTCAGCAGCCATTGCTAACAACCCTGCATGAGGTCCAAGCTGGTTATAGCTGTAGCCAGTCCACGATCCGTCCTCATTCTTGAAGTTAATCGTGTAGGGCATAATGCCCATCGCCTGTAAGTTTTGCTGGGCAGCAAGGTCTTCAGGTCCAGCGCCAGTAATCATTACATTGTCGCCAAAACCGCCCATCGATCCCCATGCCAGCATACCGATAGCACCATTGCCAAGCATGAACTTGGAGATAGCCATGTCTGCGTCAGGACCACCAGCTTTGATAGTCTGGTAGAACTTTGGGTTTAATAGTTGCGTTGGGCTACGTTCAAGCGTTGCCAAGATCACGTTGCTTGGCGTCTTGTAGAACGGAGTCACCAGCTTAACTAATGGATGATTAAAGAACGGCTCCATCTTTGCCAAGAAGTCAGGCAAGTCAGCTTGGAACACCATTTCCTTTGCGCCTTCACGGACATCTGCAATGATGCTCTCAGGCGGGTTCTCCATCACATCTGCATAGCGACGGGCAGCAGCTTCACGGGCAAAGGTTTTGTCCTTACCCTGCTCAATAAGATCGTCGTACAGCTTCATGCTGTCGCGCTTGGCTGCTTTGCGTAGCAGGTGATTAGATGCTACCGATTTGAATACTTCGTCCTCGGTCACCAGCATACGTCCCGGCAGACGATAGTATGTTCCCAGCATATCGACAGCACGACCGCCAAGACTTTCTTCTGGGATATTAAAGTTCTGCGCGGTAATAGCCTTGCGTTGATTCAACTCAATCTTATTGGCAACACTTAGTGGCTCACCTTTAGCAAATGCCTTACCGCCAATCAGGAAGGCATCACGCATAATCTCTGGCGCATCAGACAGCGACGCAAACGCCTCGCTGGAGTACACGCGCTCAGTATCGCCTGTTAGCTTGGTACGCACTTTACCGACAACCCCAGCAAATGCGGTCTCTGGGATATCAGCCATCAGACGAATAAAGTTTGAGGTGACGTTGACCATGTGTGTCACTGGGCTACTCAAGATGGAGTTGATATATATCTCCATTAGCGCATCAACTGTCTTAGCCCCTATGCCCTTCTTGACGAACCGTGCTTGTGTAGCAGGATTGTCAAGACTCTCGTACAGACGGATGGCAATGTCGATGTTCTCTTCGCCACCAAACTGCTTGGAGATTCTGACCAACTCTTCTGCACGGCCAGCAACAGCTTCCATGCGAATGCCAGTGGTCTGCGCCAACTGACTTACCGCATACATGGTCCGGCCACTCTCACTAGCCACGCCAGACACCGATGCCAGCATCTCTGCTTCAGCCGACACCACCTTCATCCACGCATCTTTGTCAGCCTTGGCACCGCTCTGCAATGCCTTCTTGCCCAGCGCACGGGCTTCGTTGTTCAGGCTAACGGTAGCGATAAAGCCAGCTACAAAGTCTTCTGCATTGAAGACCTCGCCTTCCTTACGCTTTAAGAATTGACGCACAACATCGTCCATGCCACGGGCTTCAGCCGCAGCAACCAACGAGTCCATGTTCAATGTGCCACGACGCGCACTCTCAATTAAGTCTTTGTTGGCGTTCTTAACCGCATTCAGGTACTCAAGGCTATCCCGTGTCTCACCGCTCACCTCATCGATGATGCGGACAAGGTTAATACCTTTACCCTTCTGTGCGCCCAATGCCGTTATGAACGAAGACATACCCGCTTCGTCTTCCGGCATGATAGTAATGGTTGGGCCAGATACTCTTGGCTGTGGTTGCTCAATCAGTACACTGCGCTCTTCAGCCTCTGCGGTAGCTTTCTTGACGCGCTTAATAAAGTTAGGCGCTGTCTGCTCGACAACAGTCTCAACAGCTTCAGCAGCCTTCTTAGGCAATACCTTCTTTGCAGCCTTCGTCACCAATGTGCCAAGGCCAGCAACCGGCTCGAACTCCGGCATCTCTTCTGTCTGCAATCCAGCCACAGCAGCAAGGTCTTGGTCTACCAGTTCAGCATCAGCCTGCGTGACTTGCGGAACAGGGATAGACTCACCCTGAACAGACGCTGACATCCGCTCAAGATCGCCTTGGATGTTTTCTTGGATTGCCATTATTGCTTCTCCTGCTTTGCCGCAGCTTTACGAACAAAGACGATATTCTTGTTGCCTTCTGTGACGCGCTTAAACTGCCCCTTCAGTACATTGGCAGCAAGGCTTCTGACCTTTTTGAGTTCTGCTTCATTCGCAAAGGTAATCGATTCAATGGCTCGTGGCGCAATAACATCAGCCTTATATTCTCTACCCGTCATCGCCCCAGTCATCGGCTTTACATTCTCCTCGCCACTAACCGAGTTAGGACGGAACGTCACCTTTACACCCTTGTTTGCGCCTTGTCCAATTGCCAAGTCTGGATTGTCTGTCACAAACGCAGGTGAGTAAGCAAACTGGCTGTCATTACGCAAGAAGTCTGTCAGATTATCCACGTTCATTTCACGATGCAACGGAACATCAGGGGCGACTACTTTCGGCTTAATGCTGGTTGGGCCAATTGGGAACCTCTGAATAGAATCAACTCGTGGCATTGGATCAGTTACCTGCTTGGCAACAGACTCAGGTGCAACGGCCATTGTCGCCCCAGTCTTACGAAGATAGTCTTGAGCCATCTTGTCAACGGTCGGGCCAAGTGACTCGGCAATCTTCGGTCCAGCCTTCTTGGCAAGTTTGACTGCGCCAGTTACTGCCGGTGCTGCATTGATTAGTTCAACGGATTCCATCGTAGGACGCAGCGTCTGACCGCTACCTGTTACTGGTGGCATACCTTCAGCAATGTTGACTAGCACCTTGCCCAAGTCCCCAACGGTCAAGTCCTTCAGTGTCAGCGTACCAATACCCGGAAAGCCCAGCACATCAAAGTCAATCTTCTCGGCACCCGACTGGATCATCTCGCCCACAGTCTTTAGCGCACCCATAGCGCCAGCAGGCTCGAACTTACTTGTCGCATACCCCAGATCAAGCTGGCCTTGGTTTGGCTGGGCTACCGGTTTCTTCTTCGCAGGCTTTGCAGCCGTGACAGGCTCTGGTTTACCTGTCACAACGACTTCAGGTAATGACGGCGTTGGCGCAGCAGCAGGCGCTTCCTCGGCTACAGCCTGTTCTTCGGGCAAGTAGTAACGCATGACGCCATCGGCATCCAACCGCATATCAAGCGGCTGGTCGCCCGACTTCATCATCTTTGCCTTCATGTACTCCTGATCGAAGTCCATCATTGACCCTTCTGCAACGTATCAAGATCGTTGATATAAATCTGCAAATCCTTTGGCGTCAGCTTCGTATTGATGTCGCTCTTCTGCCCAGCAATACTTAACTGAATCTGCTTGCGGACATCAGCATCCGTGTACTTCTTGTCTTTAGACAAGTACGTTCTGGTAAACGAATCAACACGGCTACGCGCACCATCGACCACGCGCTTCTGCTTGTCAGCAACTGCGCCTGCCAATAGCTTGTCCATCTCTTCAGTCGCATTCCAAGGCTTATAGTCTTTCGTGCCAATTGTCTTGCGATGCGCCAAGAATCGATTGTTAAACTCTGTCTCAACCGCAATGTAAGCGTTCTGCGCCTCAATGTCTGCCGCTGTCTTATTGACTGCCGCCGCAATATCTTTGGTGTACTTTAACTTGCCACGCGCCTTGTCCAACGCAATGCCGTTTTCCTGATTGCTGACCGTCAGCGCATATCCAAAGTATTGCTCTTGCGAATTTAGCGTCAGTGAACCCGCAGACTTGATTACCATGTCGGTAGTCAACTCACCTCTGGCTCTGGCGAGTTGCAAGCTGCGAACTATATTCGGATCGTCTTGGGTTCGGGATGCACTAAAGCCTTTGGTAATCTGATCCCACTTAACAGCGTCAATAGTTTTGAGTGTAGCCAAAGCATCTCTAACTTCCTTGGACCCTCTTGGCTTTTCAAAGATAACCTGCACCAACTCGTTGGCGCGGTCCTTCTTCATGTCTTCTTTGCGTCGGTCTTCGCTGGCACGAATCTCATTACGCGCTTGAATCTCTTTGTACAGATGCGACCGGAACTCGTTCTTGGTCTCAAGGTCTGCGGTTGACAGGATGTAATTGATTGCCGGGGCATTATCAACAAGCTTGCCAGTCAGCATCTGATTGACCTGTGTATCTGTTGGGCCAGACTGCACAAAGTCAGTAATGAATGATTTGCCAACAGTAATCACTGCCGACCTTGCATTCTTTAAGATATCAGGCGAATTTGTTGCCTTTGCTGTTGCAGCCGCTTCTGTTAGCTTATTGGAAATGTACGAAGAGATAGAGTCAGTATCGACACCAACCTCACCCGAGTTCAGACCAATTAGGTTATTCTTCAGATTTTCTGCAAACTCAAGTGTCGCAGCAGAACCGGTTAGTTCCACAATCTTGGAACTCTTTATCAGTACGTTATAGCGCGAATCAAAGGCAGCATTGAACGACTCGCGGACAGATTTCTTTTCGTCATCCGTTAGATAATTCCACTCTGCTTGATAGTTCATTCGCTGTGGCTTACCAGCTATATTGACTTCAATATCAAACTTACCGCTTTGTAATGCCTTTTGAACAATCTGTGGATTGTCTAATGACGCAGGTGCATTGACTGCATCCTTCAGTCTGCTGGCAACTGCCTCGCGGAATGCTTTGATTGCAGGTTTGTAGAATGTATCCACATCACCGTGCTTGGCAGCAAACATCTTTGCTGGAGTTAGAACAGCCAACTCGATCTGTTTAAAGTCAACTGGGATACCAGCCTGAATAGACTTTTCAACATACTCACCAACCTTTGATGGCATATTATCAACATACTGGTTGTTCGAAATTGTATCGAACGCCTTGACTCTTTTGGCTGTTACATCGGCAGCTTTCTCATAAACGCTTGACCCACGCATTGCCACATTGGCTTTAAACTTCAAACCAACTTCAGGGTCCATTGCTGCCACAACCGGCGTAGCACCATCGATGGCGTTCTTAACGTCAGCAATGGCTGCCTCTTCTGTAACCTCACCAACCTCAAGCTTTTTCTTTATGTCATCAAACTTGTTTTCAAGCGAAACCTGCAATTCAGAACTCAGGTTCGCAGCTTGCGCGGCCATGAACACATCTTTGAAGATGCGACCTTGCCCAGAGAAGTATTGCTCTAGCTTCTTGCTATCGGCACGAATGACATCCCACTGCGCTGCGGTAACTGGACGATCAACCGCAAACTGCATCGCCTTCTTACGAACCTCTGCTTCCTGATCTTTGGCAACTATTGCTGCCATACGGTCTAGCGCATCGCCAATGTTGGACGCACCACGCGCACTGACAGCCAAGTCCTCAAAGCGCAAGGTCGGCACATCAGCCAACAACGCTCGTTGTGCGCCAGCAGATTGAACTTTAGGTAACTCAGCCATTTCTATGCCTTGTCAGATTATTATTTGCCATATGCAGGCATTGGTGCCGCACCGGGATAACTTACTGGTCCTGCAATAGTTGTCGTTGTTCCTGCTGATGCCGTTGGTGCTGTGCTAGGCGTTGCCAAGTCCTTGCCTGTTTTAAAGCCCATAAACGCAGAGATACCCGCATCCAAAAGACCTTGGGTAAATGCAGTTTTGCCAGCCTGACGATAAATCTCCGCTTGTGCGCCACTAGCCAGTTGCGCTTCCAGCCCCATGTTGACGGCCTGAATCGCATTCTCACGGGTAATGTCAAAGTCACGACCTGACAAGATGCCTTGCTGGAACACAACCTCTGCTGCCGATCCTTCACCACCACGCACACCACCAGCCGCTGCACGAGCATTAACTGCTGCCATATACTTACGATAGTTCTTCAGGACATCCAGCGCCTGATTGTTGTAGTTCAACGCAGCAATCCGGCCTTTCAATGCTTCACGAGCACCCTGCAAGCGAGACTGTTCGGCCTGCAAGTTGTACATCTTCTGTGTTTGAATGCCGCCATATATCTTTGAGCCAGCAGCTACAGCAGCAATTACATACGGTATAGCCTGCATTATGTCCCCGCGTAGGTAGATACTTTATATTCAAGGCCAAGCAATGTCATCTTCAATGGCAACGTCTGCGTTACATTGACGTATGCTTCTTTGCTGTAGCCCAATATACCTTCCAGTTCTTTGAGACCGGTATAGGTTGGTTCTGGTTGATCCAAGATGTCTTCACCAAACTTCTTGAACGTCACCAGCTTATCGTTGATAACAAAGTGCTGCGTCTGGTACACCATCGCATTGACTTCGACGATACGCTTTCTGAACGATGTACGAACACCCGCCGTTGTCTTTACTTCAACTGGCATGGTCTTAACTTGCGTGGTAAACGGCAGGCCAACTTCATAGGATGAGGCAGCAGCACGTTCAAAGGTTACTGAGCCGCTGGAAACAACCTCATCTTCTAAGACAACCCCGTCGGCCAAGACGTTAACAGTTTTACCATTAAGCGGAAGACCTGAAGCGCCACTACCAGCACCACCAGTCTTATTACAATCGGTATAAGTCCCGTCTGTAAATAACTCCACAAAGTATCTATTGGACCCACCGACGACCCTTTTCACCAGTACATAAATGTCTGACACATCCACGCCGACTTCTTCAAACGTGCCATCCGTAATGAATTCGGATGCTGCCACAATCTGTTGAGAGCGCAACACTGTGTAAACCGCCATTGTGCCATCAGAGACATTGGGAACCAACAGCAAATCGCCTTCGTCTGTCGATGTTGCTTTACGCAACGCCAGACGCTTTGGGTTCTTCATCAGATGCGATGAAAGTAACGACACCCGCTGCGTCGTATATGTGGCTTCCACATCGGTATAGATGAATTCGTTGAGCGACTTGCCTTGGCGTTGCAAGTAGATCGTCCCACCATCAAGCTGCTGGACACGAGCGCCTTCTTTCGCACCATTCTTACTTGCTGCTTTGACAAAGAAGTTGGTCGGAGTGATAGGGTCTAGGCCCGACTGCGGAACATAGAACTCAGCCCCAGTAGTAAACACTTGCAGATCACGAGCAGAAATAATGTCAATGATTGTATTAAGCTGATTCGTGTCCAGAGTGGCTTCAAGCGCATCGTCTTCATATCCGCTGTCCGGTCTAAAGTCAAAGAACAAACCTACTTTGCTGCCCCAGACCGTCGAGACACGCGACTTGGAGCCGCCAAAGAAGAGTCTTCCTTCGTGGAACGTGACTGAGCGAGGCCACCCACGACCGGAGGACCAAACAGCCTCATAACCCCCTTCGACTTCCCATGATCCACTTGCGATGGCATTGGTGTCGAAGAACGGGATTTCAGTGATTCCGCGAACCACCGTGCCAGAATCATAAGCAGTTATCCTTAGTCGCCCCTGTGGCGTTGCGTTGATGTACTGGCCTACGCTACCCGCAGTAAAGACAGACGCCGATGCCGTTAGCTTTACCGTGCCGGATGTCTTGTCCGGGGTCAGTGTCGCAGCAGGATTGGTAAACGTCTGCGTGAATGCGTAGAACGGAATGGAGTCAAAGGTAATGGCAGAGATCGTCCATGACGCATCTGTACCGCCACGCACTAGCTTGACTGGGTTAATGTCAGGATGCACGATAATCATCGTGTCAGCCGACTGGGTATAACAGATCGTATTTAGACGGGAGCCAGTTAAACCAACGCTACTCGTATCCAAATAGTTGTTGCCAGACGCATTGATGTTCGTAATCAATGCACCGTCCTTGAAGACAGCCATCTGATTGTTTGTGAACACCAGCATATAGCTATCAGCCACCGAGAACTCGAACGGCACCAGCCGTGCGCCCGATGAGGCATTAGCAATCTCGGTGATGTACTTCAAGCCTGCACGGCGCTTTACGCCACCCTGCGGCTGCACGATTACATTCGTCAACTTCGAGCAAGCGTTCTCATACTGCTTTAAATCAATACGAGCGCGTAGCAGCGGGTCAATCTCACCCGATGTAAAGTTCGTCTGAATGTTGATGAAGCGAGTCATCAGTACCTCACGGCAATCAGGCTAAAGTCTTCAATTGCCTGCGGTGTCTGGCCCTGACCATCAATGTTGGCAGCAATGCGGAAATAACCGCCACGGCCATTTTCTGATGGAGCGCCAACAGCGACGCCTTGCCAGTATTGTGCTTTGCTTACTTGATCGGTCAGCGGTTCTGCCAAGTGCCACGCCATCATGTACTTCAGAAGCTGAACAAAGTACACAGGCATCTTGTTCTCAGGCACCGAGAACTGATAGTCCACAACAATGGTTGTCGAATTGGTTAATAGCTTGTCTTCATAGATTTCCCAATCCTGAAACGGTCGAGCGCCAACCTGTGTGCTGGTAAATACAGCGCGAGGTGGGCCAATCCGATCAGCCGGGAGTTGGTATTCGTACTTCCATTCGTTGATAGGCGTGCTGATTGTCTGTGCCAGCGAGACCTTCTTGAACGAAAACGCCCAAGGATACTGCTGGATCAACGCATCACGAATGTTAGGGTAGAGTCGGTCACAGATATTGGCTGCATCTGTGCCTTCGCTAAAAGAAGATATCGGCTTCTCGCCCAGCATCAGCAAAGCGTCAGAGCAGATACGCAAGGAAGAGTCGCCAGCAGCCATTACAAATCCTTCATGTAAGAAAGGGCTGACCTCCCAAATGAGAAGCCAGCCCCGGAACTACTTTGAACCGAGTTAGTCTGAGTCGGTTGCAGTGACAGTCAGACCATCAGTTACGTCTACCACGGTGCCGGAGTTGGCGTTTACCCAGACGATTGACATCGCCGGAGTACCACCCGTGCTGGTGTGGCAGAAGATGATGTCGCCGACTTTGAGCAACGATGCTACGCTATTGAAATAGCCAGCAGTGTTGACATCGCCGATTGCATCGGTGGTGGTGTATGTCCACATCTGTGGGGCGTTACCAGCTTTAGACTGAGCGCCAGCAGAGTTAAGACCAGTTGAGCTAAATGCCATGATTATTCTCCTTTACGCGCCGTTTTCATCGCAGGTGATTTCCACGATACCTTCGGCGTCGATAGCCACGGCACCAGCCGAGAACATCGAGGCGACCAGATACGAGGTCTTCTCTGGGATGTAATCGATGCGGGTAGTGAGGCCCATGCCTTCGGCCATACCAACAGCTTGCTTGTGGAAAGCATAGACTTTGCGGTCGCCCGAGGACAGCGGCAAACCACCTTCGTCACGATCACCAACAGTGATGAACTTGAAGCCGAGGTAGGTATCGACCTGACCAGCCACCAGTGCTTTCACGGTGTTAAAGTCAGACGACTTAACTTCGGTCTCGTCCAGCAGCGATGCCAAGTTGTTTGCGTGGATAACCACGAAACGGTCAGTCGGAGGCACGTTCTTAGCGTCCAGTTGCTTCTTAGCAGCCAGCAACTTGTCCAGATTCAGGTTGGTGTTAGCACCACCAACGCTGGAAGCGACTGTCAGCGAAGTGCTGGAGTTAGTCAGTGCGTCGATAATTAGCTGGTCTTGACGACGAGCAATCGACTTCGATACAACCTGAACGAGTTCTTGACGCTCGTCAAAGTTGATCTTAGCTTGGTTGAAGATGTCCGAATATTCGGCAGCGATGTAGTCGCTCAGGGTCACAGTTACCTGTGAGTAAGTGACGTTCAGCGGAGTGACATCAGTTTGCGGAACGCGAACTGTGGCAACGCCTTTGCCGATCTTTGGGAACTTGTGTGTTGCAGCCTCTACGCCTGTACGGAGCCGAACAGTGTTACGCAGGACGGACTCAGCCTGATAAGCCTGCTTAACTTCGGCATCGAACAGGGTAACGAAGGCATTAGATACTGAAATTGCCATGATGTTACCTCGTCAAAAAGTTAGAAAAACACTCTTTGCCTTGGTTATCCAGAGTTTCTGGGCCGCGACTTGCGTTTACGCCACGCCATAGGCGGGAAGGTTCACCTCCATTAAGGGCCGAAAGGGTTGTCCTTACGGCAAGCTTATACACCCTTTTTTTTAAAAGTGCAATAAAAAAACCCCGCCGAAGCGGGGCAATGCCAAGTGGCAGGGAGTTATCAACTTCCAAACGTCTGTTGGAACAGTTTCTCTACTTTGCGGCGGTAGGCAGGATCAGTCTTGTACTCTGGCCGTCCCACCATCTCATACAGTTCATCCTTGCTGGGAGCGCCTTCCATTTGCACTGATTCTACTGGAACGCGACCCTCGTAAGTTTCCCGAAGTTTTGTCAAAGCGTTAAGACCACGGGCTGTGCCGCCCCAAATCTTGAACTCTTCGAAGTCTTCGGCTGACCAGATACCTTTCTGCACCAGCCCTTTTGCCCACTGCACATGGCCTTTGATGATGGCATCAGCCTTTGGACCCAGCAATGCACGTTCACGCTCTTCGCTTTGACGGATTGCCTCTGCCTGACCGCCCATAATCTCGGCGAACTGACCGGCCATCTCATCAAATGCTTCCTGACTTAGACCATACTTTGCCGCCCAGCCAACATACGCGCTTGCCAATGGGTCGCTGGAGATATCCTCACCCAAGATGCTGGTGTCATACTTACCACCTTCCGGGGCTTTGTGCTTTCCTGCGCGAAACTTCTTCTCTAATTCTGTGTATGATTTGGCAATTTCTTCCAATAAAGGTTCATTGCCGTCCTTGTTCCAGAACTTTTCGGGCCAATAATCTGGCCGCTCTAGGGGACCGTCCTCATCTTCAACTGCGGAAGCTGTAGTGGGCTGTTCGATATGCGGAACATCAACACCAGTCTCCGTGGTTGTCGCCTCATCTGGGGAATCAATCGACTCACCAGCGAGAAGGCCACCGGTATCTGCTGTGTCACTCATTGCAATGCTCTCCTTATGCGGACTTCAAGATCGCGGACAACGGCGTTCTGGCCTTCGCGCCAGTAGCCATAACTGTTATCCGCTCCGGGTTGCCACGATGGATTCTCAAGGTAAACCTCTCGCATCCATTTCAGCAATTTTTGACCGTCTTCGGTGCTGAAAACACGCTGCACCAATCGGTCTAAGTCTTGTCGCTTCGTTGTTATTTCTTCTGTATCGACTTTGGGAATTGCGTCTAAATCATCCCACCCTGCCATCTGACCTCCTTATTTAGGTATTGAGAACTTCTCTCCTTCTTCAGCATACGGCGACTTGTTTTGCTGCATCCTTTGCACCGCGTGTTCTACTGCTTTATCGATTATTGACGTAGGAATGCGCTTCATAAAGTCTTTCGACTTAGGATCATTCTTCATCAGCGCGTCCAACTCTTGTTTGTTGAGCGTCGGAACAATCAGCGGTATCTGTGTTTCCTTGCCGTTCAATCCTACGCCAATGGTGATCTCGGTCATCACATTACCATCAGGGCGCTTGATCTCACCAAAGTACCCGCTGCCTTTTGGCGTTCCATCAGGTCGTTTGCCGTAATCCATTACGCCGCTCCTATTTCCATTTGTCCGGTTGCTTCTTCAACTGCCTGCGTCGAACCCTGTGGTATCTGACCTTGATACTCTGCCATTGCAGCCGCTGCTTGCGCTTGCTGTGCCATCATCTGCTGACGCTCAACGGCACTGGTACGCAGTGTCGCAGGCACACCCAGCTTGTCACCGATATAATCTACAGTCTCACTGTTGTTCAGCGCCATTGCGCCCTCTTGCCCAAAGGTTTCAGCGATCTGCTTGAACTGCATGATGTTTTGAATCTCTTCCATGTTCTGCGCCATTGCCAGCGGCGCAACAGGCGAGACTTTGATCTGCATACCATTGACCTTCAATGGCATAACCAGCAGACCCTTTTCGTCCATCACCTCAAGAATCTTGGACACCAGCGGAATCATGGTCTCGTTAATCAAGCGACCAAATGCCGAACCCAAGTTCTGCGACAACTCCTTCATACGCTCAACCACCTCAGTGGCCGAACGTGCGCTCATATTGTCAGGTGGCAGCGACTCATCTAGCAGGGTACGCTTGATGTTCTGACGCAGATCATTGATAACGATCTGGCTGACGTTGAAGTCCCCAGCACGGGGCAGTGCTTTGAGAGACTCGCCTTGCGGACCACCGTTTCTCGCCACTGGGATAACCGCGCCGGGGACAATCCTCACCGTTTGCGGGTTCAATACGCCATCATCCGCAGCAGTGTACACACCCGAGATTGCCAGCGAAGCGTTCTTCAACAGCAACTCAAGCGTTTTGTTCAGTGTCTTAATATCAGGCAGCGCCGTAATCGCAGGACCACGACCATAGATTTCACCCGCCACCTTCATGTAGCGGCTAATCACCCACGGACTTGTCTTTAACGTGCGCTCATAAATCTTGCTCTTGCTCTTCTCATGCACCACGCAGTAGTGATATTCACCACGGCGATAATTGAATAACGTAGCCTCAGTAAAGTCGATATCTTCGGTCGGCTTGTCTTCGATCATCCGTGCCAAGTCAGACGGAATCTTTGCACCTTTCCACTGCTGGGCAACGGCTTCGCCTTTAACGCGCATCATGCGGTAGACGTTATCCACCATGCCGTTTGCGCCCTCCTCATACGAAACGAGGAACTGTGGCACTGGGGTAAACGAGATAGGATTGTCATCTGTCCCCGGCTGCACCATCATCACGGCAGTACCGATGGAGAGGTCTAGCAGGAATTCACCGATCACCATGTCGAAGTTCGACTGCTTTAGTGCAGCGAACATCTTCTCAGTGTACTGGTCGAGAACGACTTGCGCTTGGTAACGCTGATCTTCTGGTATCTCTGGCCCCGGCTCTAGGCGGCACCACTTGCGCTGCGGCGGAAAGATACCGGACTGCATACGGTTTGCAAATCGCTGAATAGAATTGATTGCTGTCGAGTCAAACACCCGCGCCATCTTCTTCTGGCCGGGGCTACGTCCTTCGTATTCACCGCCATACAGGTTACGCTGTGGCAGGCAAAACTCATACGCATCTTCGTACAGATCGCGGAACAATTCTTTCTTTGCTCGTGCGAGTTTGTGCCGTTTGATGATCTCATCGACGGAGTAATTCATTTCAGTCTTCCTTATCCAGCTTGTATTTTTCTAGCAGGTTGCGACCTTTTGCAGCAAGTCGTGCTGCGGATGCAGCCGTGCGCGGTACAGGCTCACCCCACGCATTTGCAGCGAGTGCCAATCGGGTCGGCTCACCTTTATCATTGACCATTGGGCCACTTGGATTGGTATAGAACCGTGTTAAGAATGATCCTTTGCGCCTTGCTTTTTCGCCAGTAGGCGACGACTCTTTGACTCCGGGCTTCAGATTCTTACTCTCGCCGGACGCTTCGAATTTACGTCGGCCAGCTTCAGTCAATCCACCTTCGGGGTCTTTGTACTTGCTCATGTCGTACCGTCAGTCCGCAATACAACCCAGCAGTTAATGTTGGTTGATACGTTGCCAGACGTAATGCTAGGCTTAATATAGCGAGGTTCTGTCAGCATCTTTTCAATAGCGGCGGCTGTCAGTATTAATGAGCCAGCGTCGTGCTTTTTGGTAACGGAAAAGTTAGTTCCATCGTTGGAACCCAAGATGTTCAGGTTGGCACTGCCATCAAATGCGCCAAAGCCGTGGACGGTAATGTGATGAAACTCATCAACCTGCAATGCAGTACCGTCATCACCCATAAGTAAGCCTGTCCATTTGTAGACACGCATATGCCTATCACGATAGACGGTCTCTAATGTTCTAGTCGCCATTGTCGTCCTCTTCGTCGGCTAACTCTGCCGCTTTCTTCATATCCATTTCATTCGGTGTCTTACGGCCTGCGCGTTGTGCCAGCATCTTGGCAACTTTGCGCTCGAAGGCTGACGGCTTACGCGCCATCTCTTCGTCTTCGTCCTTTTCGATTTCGATCTCAATGGAGAACTTCATATCATTTATCCTTCGCGGCTCTCATGTTGTCCACAAGATTGGGATAAGGACGACCCGCTTTCTTTGCCATTTGTTTGGCTGCGGCTTTCTGCATGGGCGTTAGCTTCTTTGTCTCACCCAAGTCTTTAGGCCGTGGCTGATCCCAGACCTCTTTCATTTCTTTTCCTTTTGCTTAATGCCAGCTTCAGACATTGCGATGGCAACAGCTTGGTCACGCGACTTCACCTTCTCGCCGCTCGACGACTTCAGTTTTCCCACTTTATATTCGTGCATGACTTTGCGAACCTTCGCCTGCATCTTGTCTTTCTTTTCCATTAAATGCCTCCCAGTGTGGTTTGCTCACCAGCCAGACCGGCTTCAGCATCCATGCGCTCTTGCGAGAGCAGGGTGCGTGAGCCACGACGACGACGCAATCCAGCGACAACTTCCTCTGGCGTTGCTACTCGTGGTCGTTCTGCTGCCGGTGCTGCGCCACCTGTAGCGGCTGCGGTTGATGTCGCCGCTGGTGCCGCTGCTGCTGGTGCTGCCTTCTTTGGGAAGAGAGCATTTTTAAGTGTTGCTTGCGCTCCTTTGACGACGCCGCTCATATTTGCCTCATTAGTGGTAGTTCAGGGAGTCCGACTTCTGAATCGACACGCTCCATTGACAGGAGGCTTCGTGCGCCGCCGCGACGACGGGCGTTAGCCTGTGCCATCAAGCGTTTAGCTTCTTCAGCTTTTTCGACAGCCAGTTGGTCTTCTTGTTTTTTGAGTCTGGCTTCTTCACGGGCGTTGGCTTGCCGCTGCAATTCCAGTTGTTCTCTGGCAGCGCGGTCGGAGCCGCCACCGAATAATCCGCTCATGCTTGCCTCACAATGCTCATTATGTAAAAATCACTGCGATCCGGGCCGTATGCCTGCAATGTCCCTTCGGTTTGAAACCCGATGGTTGCTGCCCATTTCACTGCCCGATTGTGATCGCACCTTACTGTAATCTGCTGGCGGTGTAAACACATTGATATCGCCGTGATAGCAATAAATGCTTTGGCTCCGTGGCACATAAACAATGGATAGCGCCGGAGTTCTTCGTCTGGGATAAACCAGAGTTCTGCGACTCCCGGCCAGATGGCTCCTGCCCCAAAGATACCGACGGGTCTGCCGTGCATTAAGACGGTGACGGCGGGTCCAAGTTCCGATTGAGCGTCGATCATCTGCTGGACTGATACCAAATTGCTAATACCAACGATGTCTTGGTTGTTGGTATTTATGTAACTAAAATGATCCGGTGCGTAGGGCACAAAAATCGCCCCAGTGGGGCGTTGGACTCGTTCGTTTAGTTCGATGGCGATCATGCGAATACATCAAAATCGCTGTTGGCAATCGTTTGTGCTTGGAAAGTTTTACCGTGGATGGCTGAATTCTTGGTCATTCTGCGGTGTTCGCCGCCGCCCAGCATTAGGTATCCGAAAGCATCACCAACGTGGGAGTGTTCATTCTTGTTGGGTGCGTCGCGGAAGCGTTCTTGGCCTGCGCCGACGGAGATTCGCTTGAAGTGGTAGCCGCCTGCTAGGGATTTGCGGAGCAGTTTGCAGGATTTATCTACCAGCAGTCCGGGTTTGCCGCCGATTAGTCGTTGCATGGGTGCGGCTGCGGCTTCTCGACGGACTTTGAAGTCGTTACTGGGGGTGGGTTGCGCTCGTAGGCCCAGTGTTCGCAAGTGATCGAAGGCGGTGACTTCGTAAATCGCGTCGCGCTGCATACCGGCGGGGTCGCCCCACACAAAAATCTGTGCGTTTGGGTATCGGGCGTTCAGTTCACCGAGCAATTGCTGGCCGAAACGCTCAAGACCCATGTCGAAGGTGACGATTTCGTGCAGGATATTCCATGTACCTGCGTTGGTTTTCTGTCCGATGACGGCAGCGGGGGTTAAACCGAAGTCGAGACCCACTTGAATGGGCTGTGTTGGATCGTAATCCAAGTCAGCGGACATCATGTTATCGTCGTATTCGGGCCAGACAGGTCTGCCTTCTTGGACGTAGGTATATTTTCCTTCGGCGTAGCAGCGAATCCAGTCGAGGTTTTTCCCCAAGAGCATTTGCTGGTAGTAGCCCCCCGGCAGGTTGGAGGTGTTTTCTGCTTTGGGGTTGGGTTTCCACCATCGACCTGCGCTATATATGTGATCGTTTGCTTCAGGATTCTCTGGTAGTTCTGCCAGATCAGCTTCTTCGACGCCTCCGGGTTGTCTAAAGAACTCCCATTTGTAGGCACCACTCATTTTCTCCTTCTCTGCCATCCTAAACCACCAATGGTCATCATCCATTGGGTTGGTATCCATAATGATGCCGTGCCAACTTGCACCACCATCTCGCTTTGTGGGGTATCGTCCGACGCGATGTGTCAGCCCATCGATGACTGCTTTGGGTAATTCACGCGCTTCGTTCACCCATGCGCCGGTCAATTCCAACGAGAGCAGCTTTCTGACATCTTTGGGTTGGTCCAAAGCCAAAAAGATCACCTCGCAATCGATACCAGCGGCACCATCTCTGGCGGGTAATCGGATGTGATGGGTAATCGGCGGTGTCCACAGCAGTGGTCCGAAGGTAGCTTCTGGGAATAAGTCGAGCCATGTCTTAATCGTCGTGGTCTTCAGCATTGGGTAGCTGTTTCGCACAATAGCGAACCGGCTATATTTAATCCCATCAATGGGTGACGGCTTTTGCTGCACGGCCT
>OGVZ01000032.1_pt1 | contig 17627 bp, 18 predicted proteins | sample 1575881 | NCBI WGS metagenome assembly OGVZ01 (sample SAMN07581520, study PRJEB24739) | freshwater metagenome | place: Singapore | collected 2015-01
GTTTCCCAGTCACGATATGAAGATGCTGGAATTAAAGCTAAAATGCTTTTAATTCCAGCTTCTTTATATCGATTTAATACTTCAACTAATTCAGATTTAGTTGAGCCAACACAGGTTAAGTGTGCAACGGTTGGGATTTGGGTTCGGTCTGTAATTTCAGTTGTAACCCGAATAGTCCGATCTCGCGTGGACCCACCAGCACCATAGGTAACTGAAACGAAATCTGGTTTTAAAGGTTGAAGCTGTGCCAATACCTGCCAGAGCCGCTCTTCTCCTGCTAAATCCTTAGGCGGAAAGAACTCTAAGGAGAAGGAAGAGGCTCTTTGAACATTGCTCACAGCAGGCAGGGTACCGTTGCGGCGTGAGTTTTTCTGGCACTGGCGATATCAAAGTGATTCGTGCTGAGATAAACCAGGTACTTACTGAGTTTATAAAGCAGGAAAATAAGTACCTAGCCAAAATCGGAGCTGAATTAGACCCGGTAGGAATTGCACTTGAAAAATTCCTGCTCGATAGCGGCAAAAGATTACGTCCTTTGTTTGCATATGGTGGATTGATTGGTACATCAGCCAAGCCTAATAAGAATTTACTCTCCGCAATTGCAAGTCTTGAACTAATTCATGTGTGTGCACTAATTCATGATGATGTTATGGATGCCTCTGATACCAGGCGCGGTGCACCTAGTATTCATAAATCATTTGAAAAAATGCATCTAGATAATCACTTAGTTGGATCCTCTGCGCAATTTGGAGTGGCATCCGCAATTTTAATTGGTGACTTAGCCCTGATTTGGTCCGCGCAGATGCTGCATAACTCTGGGATATCTAGTCAAGATTTGATTCGAGTACTTCCTATTTACGATGAGATGCGAGTAGAGCTTATGGCTGGACAATACCTGGATGTTTACGAGCAATCGTTAGGCACTCAAAGTATTGAACGATCTCTAAAGGTTGCACGTTATAAATCTGGCAAATACACGATAGAGCGCCCATTACATTTTGGCGGAGCTCTAGCCGGCGCCTCTACAGAATTAATGCAGATTTACTCAAATTATGGATTACCACTTGGTGAGGCATTCCAACTTAGAGATGATTTATTAGGGGTCTTTGGAGATCCATCTGAAACGGGTAAACCAGCTGGCGATGATTTACGAGAAGGAAAACGCACTGCCTTATTGGCAATCGCGCAAGAAAGAGCTGATGCTTCCCAATCCGTTCAATTAAAAAAACATATTGGAGATCCAAATCTGACTCCAAGCATGATTTCAGATCTCCAACAGATAATCACAGATACAGGTGCTACTTCTCACATTGAAAATATGATTGAAAAACTCACTAGCACTTCTCTTGCTGCACTAAACCATGATGGAATTAGCCTAGATGGTAAGAAATTACTATCTGAACTTGCAATCCTTGCTACTAATAGAAAGATTTAATTGTGCCAGCCAGAGTTAAAGGTGCCACCGACCATGTTGTAGTTGTAGGCGCAGGCCTTGCAGGCTTAAGTGCTGCATTGCGATTAGCTGGTGCTGGCCGTAAGGTCACAGTGGTAGAGCGTGAATCTGTTCCAGGTGGTCGCAATGGATTATTAAATAAATCTGGGTTTTCATTTGATACCGGACCATCGGTATTAACCATGCCAGATTTAATTGCAGATGCACTAGCTTGTGTTGGTGAAGATTTAAAGGATTGGCTTGATCTAATTCCACTCAAACCGCTGTATCGAGCTTTTTATCATGATGGCTCCCAACTTGATGTCCACGCAGATACCAATCAGATGCAGGAAGAGATCGCAAAAAGCATCAGCCCGGCTGAGGCAGTTGGGTATGGAAAATATGTAGATTTTGTGACGAAGTTGTATAAGTATGAAATGAAGGATTTTATTGATAGGAATATTGATTCACCATTAAATTTGTTAACTCCAAATTTAGCCAGACTTATTGCTTTAGGTGGCTTTAGACGTTTGGCGCCAAAAGTAAATCAATTCTTAAAAGATCCAAGAACTCAGAAGGTCTACTCCTTTCAGGCTATGTATGCTGGAGTTAGCCCACAACAAGCATTGGCAATATATGCCGTTATTGCCTATATGGATTCAGTCAATGGCGTCTTTTTCCCTAAAGGTGGAATGCATGCCGTTCCAAGGGCGCTCGCTGGCGCGGCGGAAAAGCACGGAGTTGTGTTTAAGTACAACACAACTGTAACTTCGCTAGAGCGAAGCAATGGCAGGGCTACCGCCGTGATAACCGATGATGGACAACGTATTCCCTGTGATGTTGTTGTGTTAAATCCAGATTTACCAGTTGCTTGGCAGGATCTTTTAGGCGGACAACCAAGGTCAGTAAAGCGCCTTAAATACTCGCCATCTTGTGTGACCTTGTTAGTTGGATCAAATAAGAATTATGGCCATCTTGCTCATCACAATATTCATTTTGGAAAGTCTTGGGATGGGGTATTTGATGAATTGATCAAAAAGAAAACACTGATGAGTGATCCAAGTATTTTAGTGACAGTACCTTCAAAAGATGATCCTGATTTAGCACCAGCTGGTAAATCTTCCTATTATGTTTTATTCCCAACTCCAAATTTAACTGCCAAGATAGATTGGAAAGTAACTGCTCCTAAATACCGTGATGAAATGATTCGAGCTTTAGAAGCTCGCGGTTATGCAGGGTTTGGGGCCGGAATCGAAGTTGAACAACTAACAACTCCTCTGGATTGGCAGAACCAAGGAATGGAACAAGGAGCTCCATTTGCTAGCGCACATACTTTTTTTCAAACCGGACCATTTCGTCCTAGGAATCTTGCTAAGGGATATGAAAATATTGTATTTGCAGGTTCTGGAACGCAACCCGGAGTAGGAGTTCCAATGGTATTAATCTCTGGCAGATTAGCTGCTGAGAGAATTGTTGGGCCAGTTAAATAATCGATGGATGAATTAACCGCAGCTGGGATAATAGATCCTAGGCTACGAGCCTCTTACGCGGAGTGTAAAAGATTAAATTCTCTCCACGGAAAAACTTATTACCTTGCCACCTTATTATTACCAAAAGAAAAGCGACCATACGTTCATGCACTTTATGGCTTTGCAAGATATGCAGATGAAATAGTTGATGATCTGAGATCGACTTTAAGTGATAAAGAAAAATCTGATGCATTGAATGCTTGGGGCAGTCAAGTTCTGCAAGATCTACAAACCGGTAGCAGTAAAGACCCAGTAGCGGCCGCAGTAATTGATACTGCCACAAAATTTAAGATTCCAAATGAGTATTTTGAAGCATTTCTGCATTCAATGAAAATGGATCTAACTATTACCGAGTATCAAACTTATGAGGATCTTTATGAGTACGTCTATGGATCAGCTGCAGTAATAGGCTTACAAATGGTTCACATTTTAGGAACAGTTTCTCCCTCAGATTTAGCGGAAGCAAAAATTGCAGCTGAAAAATTAGGCGTTGCTTTTCAGCTTGCAAATTTTATTAGAGATGTTGGTGAGGACTTAGAAAGAGGAAGAGTTTACCTTCCAGTCTCTGAATTACAGGTTCATGGCGTTACGCGAACCATGTTAGAGGACAGGGTTGTCACACCTGAAATTAGGAGTGCACTTAAAGATCAAATTCGTAGAGTTAGGAGGTTGCAAGCAGAATCTAACTCTGGGATAAAGTTGCTAAGCCCAGGAAGTCGTGAATGCATTTTGGCAGCGAGTGAGCTTTACTGTGGAATTGTTGATGAGGTAGAAAAAATAGATTATGAAGTTTTTACTAAGAGGGCAAAAACCTCAAGTTGGCGTAGATTTAAAGTAGCAGGACCTGCCTACTTACGATCAAAATTTAAAAAATAATTATTTCTTCTGTATTCCGTTTCTGCCCCAAAATATCCACATATTCATCACACATAGAATCAGAGCAAATCCAAAAAGTAGATCCTCAACTGGGGCAGATGCAATACGTGTTCCGATTATTGCTTCTGGACTATACATAACTATATTTCTTGATGTAAGCCACCAATTAGTTATTAATTGAAAAGGTAAGATAATCGCATAGCTTGTCCAAAACACTGCGCGCCGTAATAATCTCGCTTTAATGATGAATAGATCAAAAATTATTGAGAACAAAAATGCCAGTATGGCAATATCGGTGTAAACCATCACTCATCCCCTACTGGCCAGTGCTTCTTGACAGTTCGGACAGCCTCAATTGTCATCACTGCCGCAATGGGAATAAACGTAAAAAACAAGAACTCTTCTAGAGGAATATTAAACGGTCCAAAAAATCCTAATATTTGCGCTTCATCAAAATACCAGTGCCCCTTATCAATTGCATATGCATCCCAGGCTAGGAAAAAAAGAGAGACTGGCAAAATACTAAACATCAACCTTCTAGCACGTCTTAATACTCCTATTTTCAAGGCTGCTTCCAGCCAGAATGATCCGATGATCGTAAATACAATCATCGCCAGGTAACCAAATTTCAACATTTGCTTACTATAGACAATTTTCTTTTAGGCTAAAATAACAAACACGGGAGCTAAGAAATTTAGCTGAGAGGGCCTGAAATTCAGGCCGACCGATTGACCAGTTCGGTAATGCGAATTGGAAAGGGGTTCACGATGTCTATTTTGGAATTTTTCGCATTTATCACCTCACTCATAGGCGTAATTCTTGGAGTGCTTGGTCCGCGCATAACATGGCCTTGGTGGGGAGTCAGCTCTTTTCTCTACGCAATATTGTTTTTTCAATCTCAATACTACGCAAGTGCTGCGCTTCAATTTATATTTATTGCTGGCGGGATTTGGGGTTGGTTTGGGTGGGGACCAAAGGGAGTTAAACCGAGAAAATTAAAAACAAAAGAACGAATCTCAGTAGTCGCAATATTAATTGTTTTATCCCTTGCTATCTGGCCGTTATTAATAAATATAGGGGCCGTATCCTCTGCCATTGAATCATTTGGATTCGTTGGCAGTGTTATTGCTCAATTGCTTATGATTTGGCAACGATATGAGGCTTGGCCTTTATGGGTAATTGTCGACCTCGCTTATACCTACCAATATCTTAAAGGTAATTTGTATCTAACAAGTTTCTTATATTTAATCTTCACAGGTATTGCAGTGTGGGGTTGGATGCGCTGGCAACGAGAATCTGAAAAATATGAAATTGATTAAATATCAAGATTTACTTACTAATCTTAATGAGATTGATAATACTTTCCCATGTGTTTTCGCAATCGATGGCGTTGCTGGCTCAGGCAAAACAACCTTAGCTTCAAAATTGCAATCAGATATAATTGGGAGTCAAGTAGTACACATGGATGATTTATACAGTGGCTGGAACAATCCGCTTTCACAGGAATTAACTGAACGAGTTTGTAATAAGATTCTTAATCCATTTTTACAAGGCTCTGAGGTAATTTATAGAAAATTTAATTGGCATCAAAACGTTTTTGGTGAAACCATGAGAGTAGCCCCCACTAAAACTTTGATTCTGGAGGGAGTTGGGGCTGGGCAGAGTGCTTTTCGTAAAATGCTATCGCGAATCATTTGGGTTGAATTTGATACTCACTCTGGTTTTGAACGGGTGATTGCTCGTGATGGCGAGGCGGTTAAAACTCAAATGTTAAATTTCTTAAAGGACCAAAATAAACATTTCTTTGCTGAATTAACCAATAAAGCCGCGGATTACACGATATCTGGCGTGCCATAAACTCTAAATTTCAAACTTTCTCTCTAAACTTTCGTTGTGTCTGATTTAACCGGTGAGCTGATTGATAATCGCTATCTGCTTCAGCGTCGTTTGGCAGCTGGTGGGATGGCAACAATTTATGCCGGTATAGATACGCGGCTTGATCGCCCAGTGGCAGTGAAAATAATGCATGCCCACCTAGCCAATGATGAGGCATTTGTCTCAAGATTCATTAAAGAGGCAAAAGCAACTGCGGCGCTATCGCATCCAAACATAGTTTCAATTCAAGACCAAGGTTGGAATGAAGGTGGACCACCTGCTGTATTTCTCGTAATGGAATTGGTTGAGGGTACAACCCTCCGAGATTTCTTGAATGAAAATGGCGCACTTAATACCGAGCAAACTATTCAAATAATAAATCCCGTTCTTAGCGCTCTGGCAGCCGCTCATAAAATTGGAATTATTCATCGGGATATTAAGCCTGAGAATATTTTAATTTCAAAAGATGGCCGAATAAAAGTGGCTGATTTTGGTTTGGCTCGAAATACCGCCACGGCTCAAACCATAACTGCTGAGTCAAGTGTTGTCCTTGGTAGCGTCTCATATTTATCGCCAGAGCAGGTTCAGCGAGGTGTTGCTGATGCCCGTAGTGATATTTACGCTATTGGAATAATTTTGTTTGAGATGTTAATTGGCAGTAAACCATATGATGGTGAAACACCAATTCAAATTGCATATCGCCACGTTAATGATCGAATTCCCAAAATTAATCAGATTAACGGCAGTATTCCAGATGTAATTGCAAATTTAGTATTTGACGCAACTGCACCAAATCCTGATCAAAGACCAAAAGATGCTGAGGAATTACTTAATAAAGTGCGCGATATCCAAGCAAAACTAGATCCAAAACGCAGACAGTTAAGTTTAGAACTTGATTTGCCGCCAGCAGTGCCTAAAATTAGTAAGCGTAAGAAAGTTTCCATGGGTTCTACCTTTGGAGGTTTGAAAGAGAAAACTTCACAATTAATTTCAACAAAGCCCATTAATGTTTCTGAGCCAGAGGATTCAGTGAGAACTAAAAAACGCAAAGTTTCCAAAAGAGTAAGGCGCAACCGAATCATTGCCCTCTTGCTACTTATCGGATTAATTTTTGGGGGCTACAAGTTCTTAGGTGTAGGAAAAATCTCTGTACCATCCTTAGTTGGTCTTACTCAATCTGAAGCAAAATCCACTCTTTCCAAATTAGGACTTGCGGCAGTGATTGCCGAAGAGGTATTTAGCGAAGATATAGACAAAGGTCGGGTAATTGCATCAAAACCTGGAGGTGGTGGAAAGGTTTCTCCTGCCGGAACTGTTGGATTAGTAATCTCCAGGGGCAAGAGCGAATTCTAATTCCAGATCTAAAAGGATTAACCCCCGATATTGCTTCGCAAAAACTTTCTGAAATTGGATTAACAGTTGGAGATATCAATGAAGTCTTTGATATGCAATTAGCTTCGGGATTTGTAGTTAGGTCCGACCCTAAAAAAGGTGAAGCAGTTAAACGAAAATCAATTGTAAATATTGAAGTTAGTAAGGGTATTGAAAAAATTGCTCTCATTTCTTTTGTAGGTAAAGGTGGGGATGAGGCGCTTTCGGAGTTAACTAATCTAGGCTTTGATGTAGATGTTACCTATAAATTTAGCGACAGTATTTTCAAAGGACAAGTTATATCTCAATCACCTGATAAAGCTGATTCAATTGAACTGGGTAGCAAAATTTCAGTCGTGGTTTCTAAGGGACCTGAGTTTGTCTTTGTGCCAAATGTTCTTGGTAAGAGTAAAAATGACGCAAGTTTAGATATTGAGAATTTAGGACTCAAAGTTGTAATCAAGGGGGCAGGAAAGGTAAATAACATCTCCCCAGCAATTGGCACAAAAGTTAAACAAGGCGCTGTTATTACGCTCACTTTAAGATAGTTAAAATCAGCCACCTCTCAGGTAGGCTCCCCTGATGGCTAAAGTTAAAGCGCTTCCAAAAATTGGAGCACATGTTCCCACCTCTGGCGGCATGGCCACACGTTCAATCGAGTATGCATTAACAATTAAAGCTGAAGCCATCCAAGTTTTTGCATCCAGCCCTAGAACTTGGGCAACGTCAGCACCCAATCCGGCAATGGATGATGCCTTCGTTGCCAAGACTAGTGAACACGATATTGATGCTTATGTGCATGCTTCATTCCTGATTAATTTAGGTTCTCCCACAGTTTCAACTTATGAAAATTCATTGGCGGCTACTGCCTACTCACTAAAACGGGGGAAAGAAATTGGCGCAAAAGGCGTAGTTATACATACCGGCTCTGCTGTTGATGAATCACATGTTGAAAAAGCCTGGCAACAAATACATGAAGGTGTTATGCCTATTTTAAATAACTTAAAAGAGGATGACCCATGGCTTCTGCTAGAGCCCACTGCTGGTCAAGGCCAATCTTTAGTTAAGAAATTAGATGACCTAACCAAGTATTTTGAAGCGCTGGAGTGGCACCCAAAGGTTGGCGTTTGCCTGGATACCTGCCACGTTTTTGCCGCCGGACATGACATTAAAAAGCCTGGCGGCATGACTGAAACGATGGATCTACTTGTAAAGATTGCAGGCTTAGAGCGAATCCAATTAATTCATGCAAATGACTCTATGGATGTTTGCGGTAATCTAAAAGATCGTCACCAAAATATTGGTAAGGGCGAAATTGGCAGTAAGCCATTTATAGAATTATTGGCTCATCCAGCTGTTCTAAATGCGCCATTAATCTTAGAAACCCCGGGAGCTGAACCAGAACATGGCAGTGAGGTTGCTCTGTTAAAAAAAATGCGAGATAAATAGATGAAAATTAAAGTATTTCTCTATTTAGGATTGCTTGCCACCACTGCAGTTTGGGGTGGGGCTTTCTTGGTTATGAAAGATTCGCTAGTTCGTCAGGATGTATATTCTTTTTTGGCAAGTAGGTTCATTCTGGCAGCAGCATTTATGCTGATATATAAACCAAAATCACTATCCGGGTTGAATCGTAAATTTGTTAAACGGGCAATTTTGATTGGATTACTTCTTTGCAGTGGCTTCATTTTCCAAACCTTTGGACTTACCCAAACAACAGTTTCTAACACCGGATTTATAACTGGCCTTTACTTAGTCTTTACTCCCTTGATCTCCTGGTTACTTCTAAAGAGAGAAATTTTCAAAGTTCAATGGTTGGCCGTGCTGGTTGCAACCATTGGTCTTTATTTTATTTCCTATAATGGAATTTCGGTTGGTTTTGGCGAGATATTAGTTTTAATCTCAGCCTTACTATTTGCCTTACAAATCGTCGCTTTAGGTGAGTGGAGTGATGGAGAAAATACTTACGCGTTAACTTTGATACAAATTTTAGTTTCAGCAGTAATTTTCTTTATCTTTTCTTTAAAAGATGGTTTTCAACTGCCGCCGGATAATGCAGTCTGGACCGCTGTTTTTTACACCGCGTTTTTTGCAACATTTCTGGGTTTTCTTATCCAAACGAAAGCTCAATCAGTTATGAGTGCCACCGTTGCCGGAGTGCTACTAGCTATGGAAACACCCTTTGCACTATTTTTTGGGCTCTACTTTGATAATGATCCAATCACTTACAGAATAATTTCAGGTGGAACCCTAGTATTAATTGCTATGGCGCTGGTAATTTGGTCTGATTCAAAACACAATACTCCAGGGGTAAAAAGTGGTAAATAAAGTAGTTGATCTTAGATCGGACACATTAACTAAGCCATCTGATGAAATGCGAAAATTCATGGTATTGGCTGAGGTTGGTGATGATGTTTATGGTGAAGATCCAACTGTTAATTCACTTGAAGACAGAGTTGCAGGTTTATTTGGCCATGATGCGGCTCTATTTTGCCCAACTGGCTCACTAGCAAATCAATTAGCTATCCGCATGTTAGTTGCACCTGGAGAAGAGTTACTGACTGAAACAAATTCACATATTGTTAGAGCAGAGCTTGGAGCAGGAGCAGTTTTCAGTGGAATAACCACTAGGACATGGTTGGCAGAACGTGGATTGTTAAAGGCTGAGGATGTGTTAAATATTGCCCGACCAGACTCAGGACCTTATCTAGTATCAACAACAGCAATTGCTATTGAGAATACTCATAATTTTGGTGGCGGAACTGTGCAGCCAATTAATGAAATAAAGAAACTTCGCCAAGAGACTCAAAAATTGGGAATCTCAATGCATCTCGATGGTGCAAGAATTTGGAATGCACATGTTGCAACTGGGGTGGATTTCAAAGAGTATGGAAAGCACTTTGATACCTTGAGTGTTTGCCTATCAAAAGGACTTGGTGCTCCAATTGGTTCACTACTTATCTCTTCAAAGGAGAGAATTGCTAAGGCACGACAGTGGCGCAAGCGATACGGTGGCGGAATGCGACAGGTAGGCATAATTGCAGCTGCTGGCCACTACGCTTTAGAAAATAACCTTAAGCATTTAAAAAAGGATCATTTGCGCGCAAAATCAATCGCTGAGGCAGTATCCAAAATCGCACCTAAAGTGATCACACCAGATCTTGTAGATACAAATATTGTTGGCTTAGACCTATCCAGTTTAAATATCACATCTCAAGAATTAGCAGCTCAGCTAAAGGAAAAAGATGTATTAACGGGTCCCCTAGGTCCCAAGTATTTAAGGCTAGTAACTCACCTAGATCTTGATGATTCAGATATCAATTTAGTCAATCAAGTCTTACCAGAGCTCTTAAATCGCGCCCTCGTGTCTAAGTAGCCACTCTTTAACCTTTATACCGTAACCATAATTTCCTAACGCGCCACCACTTTTAATTATTCGGTGGCATGGAATTATTGGTGCAATTAAATTATTCCCACATGCTGTGCCAGCCGCCCTAATTGCATCTGCAGAACCTGCCCGCTTTGCTAACTCGGCATAGGAAAGGGTTTTTCCAGCTGGAATTTTCCGCATAACTTTCCAAACCTCCTGGGAAAATTTAGCGCCTGGTTGCCTCACCTTAATTGGATTAAATGCGTTTAGATTCCCATCAAAGTAATCTGATATTAAATCGGAAATAATTGGAATTTTTTCAATATGTTTGATCTCTTTATCCGCATCTACTGGCGATAAACGATTCTTTAAATTTTCTAGAGATTTAAATCCTGCTGCAAGTAAAACATGTTCCTCAACAATGATAGTTAACTCTCCAACTGGAGTTTTATGGGTTGTACAGCGAAGCATCCACTGACCTTAACTTAAGTTTATAGATTATAGAAGAGTTACTTTTTGCGATCTCTAAGCATCTCTGCAACCAAAAAGGCTAATTCAAGAGATTGAGTGTGATTTAATCTTGGATCGCAAGCGCTTTCATATCTTGATGATAAGTCTTCATGACTTATAGCCTCTCCACCACCAACACACTCAGTTACATCATCACCAGTTAACTCGATATGGATACCGCCAGGATGAGTACCTAATTTCTTATGCACTTCAAAGAAGCCCTTAACTTCATCGATAACATCATCAAATTTTCTAGTTTTATATCCGCTTGGCGCTTCATAGGTGTTGCCATGCATTGGATCGCACACCCAGAGCACGATGGCACCGGATTTTGTAACCTCATCAATTAAGGCCGGTAATTTTTCTCTAATTACTCCAGCACCCATTCTGGTTATAAATGTCAGGCGTCCGGGCTCATTATCAGGATTTAGTTTTTTGATAATAGCCAATGCCTCTTCCGGAGTGCTTTTTGGACCAAGCTTTACACCAATTGGATTGTGAATCTTTGAGGCAAAATCCATATGCGCGCCATTTAATTGACGTGTTCGCTCACCTATCCAAACAAAATGTGCTGAAACATCATAAGGATTATTAGTTCGAGAATCTATTCGAGTTAATGCCTTCTCATATTCAAGTATTAATGCCTCATGGCTTGAATAGAAGTCAACAGATTTAAATGATTCTGGATCAACACCTGCAGATTGCATAAATTGAATTGCTCGTCCAATTTCATTAGCCATCTCTTCATAGCGAGCGCTAAATCTGGCATCAGCTGCAAATCCCTTATTCCAACTATGTACCTGGCGCAGATCTGCAAAACCTCCCTGAGTGAAAGCTCGTACTAAATTTAATGTTGCAGATGAGGTGTTATAAACCCTAACTAACCGCTTTGGATCTGGAGTTCTAGCCTCTTTAGTGAACTCGAGGTCATTGACAGCATCCCCTCGATAAGCAGGCAGAGTTTGCCCATTTCGGGTTTCATTGTCATTGCTACGTGGCTTGGCAAATTGGCCCGCCATTCGGCCCACCTTAACCACCGGCAGTGATGAGAAGTATTGAAGAACTGCTGCCATCTGCAAAATAGTTTTAATTCGATTTCTTATTGAGTCAGCAGTTGCAGCCACAAATGTCTCAGCGCAATCACCGCCCTGCAGCCAGAACGCATTTCCCAGTGCAGCTTCGCCAATCCGCTTCTTTAAATTGTCACATTCACCAGCAAAAACTAATGGTGGAAAGCTCTCCAACTCCGCCACCGCCGCTTTTACCGCAGCAGCATCTGGCCAGGTTGGTTGCTGGGCTGCCACAAGTCCTGGGGTAAATATCGAGTTAGCGTTCATTAGGTAATGGTAGGCAATCTTGAGTTAAGGATGTGGCTATTTAAGCCCGCATCAATTAACCGAAGAAGATCTCCGCTTCTTTATATAGGGCAGGATCCACTGTCTTTAACTTCTCTGTAGCTGAGGCCAGTGGCACTCTCTCAATTTTGGTGCCATGTAGGGCAACCATCTTGCCCCAATCACCATCATGAACAGCTGTAATGGCGTGTAAACCAAATCTAGTGGCTAGAACTCGATCAAATGCAGTTGGCGTTCCACCCCTTTGAATATGTCCTAAAACTGAGGTGCGCGCTTCTTTTCCAGTCTTTTCCTCAATCTGCTTAGCCAGCCACTCACCTATGCCAGACAACTTCACATGTCCAAAAGAGTCCAAAGTTTTATCTTTAGTAATCAAATCTCCATCTTGTGGAATTGCACCCTCTGCAATAACAATAATTGGTGAGTAGCTTTGTTCAAATCTAGATTCCACCCACTTACATACCTGATCTAATGAGAATTTAACCTCTGGGATCAAAATACAAGAGGCACCACCTGCTAATCCGGAGTGCAAGGCAATCCAGCCAGCGTGCCTGCCCATTACTTCAACAATCAAGGCTCGGTGATGTGACTCTGCAGTGGTATGTAATCGATCAATCGCCTCTACTGCGATATTTACGGCAGTATCAAATCCAAAGGTGTAATCGGTATTGTTTAAATCATTATCAATTGTCTTTGGAACGCCAATGACTTTAACACCCAGTGAATCAAGTTTGGTAGCAACTCCTAATGTGTCCTCGCCACCTATGGCAATCAAGGCATCCACATTCATTTTTGCTAAATTTTCTTTTATTTTCTCAACACCATTTTCAATTTTAAATGGGTTAGTTCGTGAGGAACCTAGAATCGTTCCACCTCTGGGTAATATTCCACGGGTAGCCGGAATATCTAATTTCATTGTTAAGCCCTCTAGTGGGCCGCGCCAACCATCTTTAAATCCAATAAATTCATAGCCATACTCTTTAACACCCTTGCGGACAACAGCACGAATTACAGCATTTAAGCCTGGGCAATCTCCGCCACCTGTTAAAACACCGATACGCATCTTTGTAAAAACTCCAGCCTTGAAATAGTTATAAGAGTTGGTCAACGTTGACGGCTAAGTCTACTCTGCCGCAATGGGACTTAAACCCGAGATAGCTTCCTACCTAGCGGAGCGAGCAGCAACTGGCCTGCCACAAGTCTGGCAAGCACCACTTGGCGAGATTAGAGAAAACACCAAACTTCATATCGCTTTAAAGCAACCTTTATTGCAGATACATTCAGTGGAGCGGAGAAGTATTAATGGGCCGACATCAAATCTTCCGATTCGGATCTATCGACCTAGTCAAGAAATTAACCTTCCAGCAATGGTTTTTTTTCATGGTGGCGGATGGGTTTTAAACTTCTTAGATATTTATGAACCAGCACTTCGAAAGATTGCTAAGAATGGAAACTTTGTAATTATCGCAGTTGAATATCAAAAAGCTCCTGAAAATCCCTATCCAGCAGCTCTGGAAGATTGTTATGCAACTCTTAAATGGGTTGTTGAAAATGCAATAGAACTAGGAGTAGATCTAGCCGCAATTGGAGTTGGCGGTGATAGCGCTGGTGGTAATTTAGCTTCATCAGTTGCCCTTAAAGCATCTAATGAACAATTAATCTCTCTCGCCTTTCAACTTTTGATCTATCCGTGTAACGACTACCAGATGAATTACCCTTCTGCCTCAAATTACTCAAAAGGTTATGGTTTAACAACCCAAGCAATGAAATGGTTTTGGGATCAGTATCTATCAAAAGTTGAGGACCAGCAAGATCCATACGCAGTGCCGATAAAAGCAAACTCTCTTCGCGGTGTTGCACCAGCGATCTTAATTGCGGCTGAGTTTGATCCGTTAACTGATGATGTCAAGAATTACTACCAAAAATTGATAAAGGATTCTGTTCCAGCAATATATAGAGAGTTTGCCGGTCAGATTCATGGCTTCTTTAATTTAAGTGGCGTAACAGATGACGCCGAAACACTATACTCAGAGATTGCGAAAGAAATTAATGCAGTTATAGGAAGGCCTAATTAATTGACAAAGGTTGGCTGGAGCAGATTTGCCCTGGTGGGTTTTCTTTGGGGAACTCCATATCTTTTTATCAAAGTAGCGGTGGAGGAGATTTCACCCTTCACAATAATTTTCTTCAGAGTTCTCATTGGCGCTATGGTTTTACTACCACTTGCTTTATCCCAGAAGTCAATCCGCATACCAAAAAAGTACTGGCACATAGTTCTCATCTATACCATTGCAGAGTTAATTGGTCCTTGGTATTTGATCACTAATGCGGAGCAGAAAATATCTTCAGGCTTAGCTGGACTATTGGTTGCTACTGTTCCCATTTGGGCAGCAATTTTTGCTTCGTTAAATGGTGATCACACCGTCTGGCATAAATCTAGATTATTTGGATTATTAATCGGCTTTATCGGAGTCGTGGCTGTGGTTGGAATTGAATCAATCAGTGGACGTCAGGATATTAAGTCCATTGGCATGGTTATTTTGGCTGCAATTGGTTATGCCTACGCAGTAAATATGATTAACCGAAAAATTCCTACAGTCTCTGGAATTACCCTTAACGCTTGGGCGATGATAATAACTACTATTTTCTACCTCCCATTTGCCATCACTCATTGGCCAACTAAGACTCCTTCAATTGAAGCGATTGGATCAGTTGCCGCCCTTGGAGTTTTTTGCACTGCAATTGCCTTTATTTTATTCTTTAAACTACTTGCAGAAGTTGGCCCACCGAGAGCCTCACTTATTACCTACTTAAACACAGCGGTTGCAGTGTTGCTTGGTGTGATTTTACTGGGTGAGCCCTTAACACTTGGAATTATGCTTGGTTTGCCATTGGTTCTAATTGGCTCTTACTTTGCTAGTCGGAAAGTGCGTCTGTAAATCCTAATTTAGCTAATAATTTTGGGTCTTTCTGCCACTCTTTTGAAACCTTTACATGAATTTGTAAAAACACCTGTATACCAACAAGATTCTCAATTGATTTTCGAGCTAAGGTGCCAATAGCTTTTAACTTACTTCCCTGTGGTCCAATAATTATTCCCTTTTGACTATCGCGTTCAACATGCAATGTGGCGGTGATATCAAATATTTTCCCGTTATCTCGCACACCCATCTCTTCAATAGTGACCATTACGGAGTGTGGCAGCTCTTCATATAGCTCTTCAATTGCCGCCTCTCTAATCAAATCAGCAAACATCAACTCCTGTGCTTGATCAGTGTTGATATCAGTTGGATAAAGGGCAGGTGAATCTGGCAAATGCTGTGAAAGTAATTGAAGTAAAAGTTCGGTTTGGTCTAGATTCTTAGCCGATACTGGAATTATTTCAGCATCTTGCAGATTAAGTCTCAGCGCAAACTCATTTACAGCAATCAATCGAATTGCTAAATCTGATTTTGAGATTTTATCTACTTTGGTAACAACTAAGAATACTTTCTGATTTCCTTTAATCTGCTTTGCAATGTACTCATCACCTGCCCCTATTTCCTCATCCGCCGGCAAGCAAAGAAGTACCGCATCATTTGATTGAATATTTTCGTTTACCATCGAATTAAGTCTCGTACCAAGCGGAGTTTTTGGTTTATGCATTCCCGGAGTGTCCACCACAATCATTTGGAATTTTTCACGATTTATTATTCCGCGAATTGGATTTCTGGTGGTATTTGGGTGATGGGATGTGATCACTATTTTTGTTCCAACCAAAGCATTTACCAAGGTAGATTTTCCAGTATTTGGACGGCCGACAATCGCCACAAAACCAGATTTGAAGTTTCCCATTGCTCTTATTCTCTCACCTTTTGTCTATCGCAATTGCAAGGGTTTTATCACTTCCAATATTTCATCTAAACTGGTTGCAATATCAGCGACTCGTTCGGCAATAAGTCGGTGGCAGCCATCGCTTAACTTTGACGATATCTGGCCAGGAATCGCAAAAACTGGTCTAAATATCTCGGCAGCATCACGAGCAGTTCTTATAGAGCCACTCACAAACTCTGCTTCAACTACAACAGTGGCCTTAGATAAAGCCGCAATTAAACGATTCCGAGTCAAAAATCGTGCTGGCATAGTTTTAACACTTGGCATAACCTCTGAAATTAGCAATCCATTTTCAGCAATTTTTGTAAAGATCTGCCCATTTTCAATTGGGTATAAGTGGTTAACACCGCCACCTAAAACCGCGACGGTTTTACCACCCGCCATTAGCGTTGCTTTATGTGCTGCTGTATCAATTCCATAGGCGCCACCACTTATCACCACAATTTCTTGTTTACAGGCATCTGAAGCTAATTGATTGGCAACTATTAAGCCATAATTTGTTGGTCGGCGACTTCCGACAATTGATATTGAATTGCTAAGTTGTGTTAACAACTTGCGATCGCCTTTAATTACTAATCCAATTGGTGGTGCTGAAAGATCTTGGCAAGAAAGGGGCCAATCAAAATCTTCACTACTTATAAACTCAGCATTTGCAGCAACAATCTCAGATTTTAGATGATCAGTATTTACTCTTAAAACTCTGTCTCTGATCTGTTGAATTTCTGAAATATTTAAATACGTAGAACCTTTTATTATTTTTTGGTAGGTATTGACCGCTCCAATTCTTATAACCTCCCCTTGCCAGAAAGTATCAATTGGATCTAATACGGAGAATAAGATTAATTTGGCTGTTTTTTCATCTAACACATTGCAAATTTAGCAAAATTTAATAACAGATAAAGGTGTTAATTCTCTATTGTGAATTGTCATTAGTTAATAGAGCTGCAATATTGGCAAATGATTTTCTGTGTATGGGTAGTACTCCAAACTTTTTAATTGCTTCAGTATGTAGTGCTGTTATATACCCTTTGTGACTTGCCAAACCATAATTTGGATAGGTTTTATCCAAATCAATCATTATTCGATCTCGATATACCTTTGCCAAGATTGAGGCAGCACTTATTGATATTGCAACTTGATCACCCTTCCAAACAGAAAGATTTGGTGTGGTAAGCCCCGGAATCGCATATCCATCAGTTAATACATACTCTGGCAAAATTTTTAATCCAGTTACTGCCCGGCGCATTCCTTCGATATTGCATTTATGTAGTCCAAATTGATCGATTTCGTTTGGGGTAATTTCAATAATTGAATATGCAATTGAATTATTAATTATTACATTAAAAAGTTGTTCTCGCTTCAATTCTGTTAATTCTTTTGAGTCTTTTACTTCACTAAGTGCTGGCGATAATGGGTCTTTTAAAATTACTGCTGCA
>OGVZ01000033.1_pt1 | contig 17407 bp, 24 predicted proteins | sample 1575881 | NCBI WGS metagenome assembly OGVZ01 (sample SAMN07581520, study PRJEB24739) | freshwater metagenome | place: Singapore | collected 2015-01
TAGCAGGAGTCCAACATCGACGCCTATTGCTACCACTTTAATGATGGTGATTGGTACTTCAAAGTTCAATGATTCCATACTTAGTCCCCACTACACATAGAGAAAGCCAGTAGAACTGGAAAGAAAAACAAAGAGCAGTATTTGGTAGATGCATTATCTTGTACAGAAGCAGAAGCTAAATTAGTTAAGAAATTTACGGATGATGCAGTTCGACTTGAATACGAAGTAGTAAAAGTTTCTGAAACAAAAATCATTGAAGTATTTTAATAATGGAAAAAGAAATTAAGCAAGAAAAAGAATTAGTATTAAAAAGAGTTCCACCTGGTGATAGATGGGTGTTTGCAACAACTCCGAGGGGAACAATATACCCATCTTTAACGGATGCATTGGAAGCTTGGTATCAAAATACAGGTGATACTAATTTTTACATTGAAGCAAGAAAGGGAACCGTTGAAATTATTAGAGAAGAGGAAGTAGAAGTACCTTTAAAACGATTCTCATTATATGGGGAAGATTAAAACACTTGTTATAGTAAGTGGATATTTTAATCCAATTCACGAAGGACACATAGAATACCTCAATCGTTCAAAAGCGCTTGGGGATTTTCTATTTGTTATAGTAAATAATGATTATCAAAGGTCATTGAAAGGTTCTAAACCATTTATGACCGAAGAGCAAAGAAGAATTATATTAAAAAATATCAAAGCAGTAGATGATGTTATTGTTTCAATTGATGATAATAAATTTGTAGATAGAACAATAGAATTTATTGTTAGAGAAATCGGTGATAAATTTGATAGAATACTTTTTACAAATGGTGGTGACCAAACAGCAGAAACAATTGGTGAAGGAAAGATTTGTGAAAAATTAGGAATAGAAATGGTATTTGGATTGGGGGATAAAATTCAATCATCATCTTGGTTATTAAATAAGAAATGAGCTATATAATTGGAAATCCCTGCGTTAGTTGTATTGATGCAAGCTGTGTTAGAGTTTGTCCTGTGGATTGTATACATGGACCTATAAAAACGGATGATTCGGCTAGAGATGCTTTTAATTTAACTGATGATGAAAAGCAAGGAAAACAATTATATATCAATCCCGATGATTGTATTAAGTGTGGTGCATGTGTACCAGAATGTCCTGTAGATGCTATATATTCATCGGAAAAAATGGCAAAAGAAATGAATGATGAAGTATCAGTACATAAAAACTATGAATTCTTTGGTCTTAAATTTTCGTAAAATTTTTTATATTTATATTTAACTTAAATTGTTCACTAAAACAAAACACAATGAGTACATTCGCAATTGTAGTAGTTGTATTGGCAGTAGCCGGTGGAATTACTTACTTCCTTATGAAAAAAGGAAAAATTCAAGACGCTAACAACAACAACATTCCAGATGCCGTTGAAGAAAAGGTAGAGGAAGTTAAAGAGGTTGTTAAGAAGACTACAGCAAAAGCTAAGAAAGTAGCAGCTGTAGTTGAGAAGGTTGCAAAAGAGGTTAAAGTAAAAACCCCAGCACCTAAAAAAGCAGCGAGTAAGAAAGCAGCTAAGTAAATAAGTAAAGTAAATCGGAGAAATAACCAAATATGGCAAAATCGTTAAGAGGCGAGAGTAGAAAAGTAACATTTGGAAAAAGAAAAACAGGGCAACCTGGTGGTAAAAAAAGTTACAATAAACATACTCCAAGACCAAAACAATATAGAGGACAAGGCAGAGGTAATTAATATGATAAAGTTAAGACATCTTTTGAATGAAGTTTGGGAAGATGCCAACAAAGCATTGGATGTTGATATTACATATACAAATGCAAAGGGGCAACAAAAAAAAATTAAGGCAAGAGATGCTTTAAGATTACCAAAAGACCATCCTGCACACATACAGGCTGCTAAAATAGCAGGACCAAAAGATGCACCGGCAAATCAACCAAAACCAAAAGAGGAACCAGGAAAAGCAGCGAAAGCTGCAGCTCAGCCTGCACAATCTGGACAACCAGTTAAACAAGGACAAACCCAACAGGGTAAAGTTGCTGCAGCAAAACCACCCGCAGTAGGAGCAACACCAGGAGCAAAAGCACCGGCAGGAACAACACCTACTCCAGAAACACCACCTCCTGGAAAATTAAGTGGAGCAGATTTCAAATCTTCAGCTGAAAAAAATGCGGATGGTGAAGGAGATAAATCACAATCAACTACAGGTAAAAGACCTGGAGCAGATGATATGAAATTAAAAAATCTAATGCCAGGTATTGATACTTCCAAAAAAACTTTAGACCAAATCCCACCAGCAGATAAAATGGAATTATCAACAAAGATAGATGCTTTAGTTGATATGGTTGGACAAGCAAAAGCAAAGGGTGAAAAGCCTGAATATTTTAATCTATGTAAAGTGACTGTTCCTGGAACAAACTTATATTGCGATGGTAATTTAGGTATTGATAGAAACGATATGCCACAATTTAAAGGCAATCCAAGACCTGGTTCACCTGCAGCTGAAATGCCAAAAAACAAAGATGGTGAAGTTGATGGTGAGGCATTCTTTAAACAACTTTTACAAAGAGATGGTATTAAAGTTGATGGGCCACATGAAGTACCACCAGACCGTTTGAAAGCAACTCAAATGAACATGGTTGGTGATAAGGTAGCAGGAATGTATGATGCATTAGAACAAGACCCAACTAACCCAAATTTAACAGCACCAATATATGTTTCTAATGATGGTTATGTGTTAGATGGTCACCATAGATGGGCGGCAATCGTAGCATATAATGCAAAACATCCAGATAAACCAATACCAATGAAGGTAAATGTAATAGATGAACCCATTAAACCATTGGTAAAAAGAGCAAACGATTACGCAGACTATATTGGAATAGAAAAGAAAGCAGCAGTAGCAGGCCAGGGTAATCCGGCATTAGCACCTGAAAAAAAAAAGTAGATACTAAACCATCTAAAAGAGTTTCTTCGGAAGGTGAAGAAATGGGAACAATCCAAACTAAAAAAGGTTCGACCATTTTTGGAGTAGAACATGATAACATCGAAGGTGCTAAACAAGTAGTAGATGATGTTAAAAACATGTATCCAAAAGATACTAAAATTGTATTTTTAGGAGAAGGTGGTGATGAAAATAATACATATGTAAAAGGTTCGGAACAAGAATATATCCACAACGAACTTAAAAAGCATTATCCAAATTTTACAAATGATAGTTGGGATGGTGAAGAATTGGATGTTCACAATGACCAATCGAAATTATACAAGTATCAGAAAAAGAAAACAGGATTACCACATGAAATAGTAATGGCCGGTAACTGGGCAAATATGGTTGGCCAGGGTGAAGGATTGGATACTATGAATCCATCGGATTACTTAACTGATAAAGGTAAACAATTCTTACAAGATTCGGCTAAAGAAGCAGGATTCCCACCAATTAAGAGTTTTGACAAACCAACAAAAAGAGATATTCATACATTATATAGATTAGCATATCCACAAGATAATGGTGATAAAAAAACTAAAGTTGGTGAATTATCAGATACATTTAATGATGCAAGAGATGAGAACTTACTTCGTAAAATGAAACACTACGAAGATAAAGGATATAAAGTTGTTTCCGCAGCAGGATATGGTCATATTGATATGATAAAAAATAGAAAATAATCTATGAATAAATTATATGTAAATGGTTGTAGTTTTTCATGTGGTGGCGGATTGGATATTTCAGAAGTAAAAGAATTGTATTTAGATAAAGGAATTGTAATTGATAATCATTTGGAATATTCCTGGCCAGAAATTTTATCAAAAAAATTAAATTTAAAATTAATTAATGAATCAGTCCAAGGGGGTTCTTTAAAAAGATTGATAAGAACAACTTACGAACATTTATATAAAACGAATTTTTCTCAAAATTATTTTTATATATTAGAACTACCCACTATGTGGAGAGATGAACTTTATTCCAATAAATTAAAAAGGTTTGTTAATATAACACATGGAAATTTAAAAAATCCTGAGTTTGATAGAACGGAAGAAGTTAATAATCATCAAAAAAAAGATTTTTTAAAAATACATAAAAATATACTTAATTGGTTTGATTCTTTTATTGATTATGATTTGGAATCGAAAAATATTTTAAATTCATTGATTGGTTTGATTTGTTTGATGGAATTAAAAAAAATAAATTTTTTATTTTTAGAAAACGATTCTTATTTTAAAGAACAAATTAAAAAATTAAACATTCCTTTTTTATTTTTAGAATTAAAACAACCATTCAATAATTCATTTTCAACTATAAAAGATGAAATTGGATTTTTTGATAAACATATGGGGGTTGAAGGAAACAAACAAGCAGCTGAGGAAATTTATAACTTTCTTATAAAAAATGGTATATTTATATTAAACTAACAACTATGCTACTTAAAAAAGGTGATAACAACGAGAACGTAAAATTAATGCAGGAGAAATTAGGTATTTCACCTGCGGTAACTAACTTTGGACCAAAGACCGAAGCAGCAGTAAAAGAGTTCCAAGCAAAGCACGGACTTACTGCAGATGGTGTAGTTGGACCTAAAACTTGGGAAATGATTATGGGTCAAAGTGGTGTATCAATAGCACCAGTAGAACCTGCTCCAATAGCACCTGTTGGTGGATTAAAGTTGGACAAACTTAAAGGTCACATTCCTGATGCAGTAATCGCAATGATTCCTGATACGGCAGCAAAATTCCAAATCAACACTCCATTAAGATTAGCACACTTTTTAGCACAATGTGGGCATGAGAGTGGTGGATTTAGAGCAACACAAGAAAACTTAAACTATTCAGCAAAGGGTTTAATGGGTATATTCAAAAAGTATTTCCCAACTGAAGCGATTGCAAACGCTTATCAAAGAAACCCACAAAAGATTGCAAACAAAGTATATGCATCTCGTATGGGGAATGGCGATGAGGGAAGTGGTGAAGGCTACAAATTCAGAGGCAGAGGATATATTCAATTGACAGGAAAGGATAACTATACAGCATTTGGTAAAGCAATCGGTGAAGATATTCCATCTAATCCTGATGTAGTAGCATCTAAATACGCTTTACTTTCAGCAGCATGGTTCTTCAACAAAAACAAATTACACATAATGGCTGATGGTGGTGCAACCGATGCAGTGGTAACATCTATTACAAAAAGAGTAAATGGTGGAACTATTGGATTGGCAGACCGTATTAAACACTTCAAAGAATATTATCAATTGTTAGCTTAATGAATAAAAAAAGGTTATATTTAAACGGATGTTCTTTTATTGATAGTGAATACATATTAAATGATAATTCACCCCTGTCTAATATTTTTTATAAATATGGTTCTATCGAACATCCAAATAGTAGTATAAAAACATCGGTAGGCGGACACAGTAATGAAGCAATTTTTAGGAGAACATACATTGATATATTAAAAAATGATTTTGATTTTGTAATCATATCGTGGTCACATCCTGAAAGATATTTTATTACAGATTTATTAAATGATATTGATTATAATATATTAAAAGAAGAATCAGATAAACAAATTGGTTCGCATACATATAAAGATAGGATAATGTATGGATATGAAGGACAAATTCCATATCATACTAAAAATGGAAACGAAATTTTAAAATTTGAACCAAAAGGAACGGATGATACTATTTTTTATACATTAAGTTTACATCAACTTTTAAAATTGAAAGGAATACCGCATATTTTTTTGAATATGGGTAAATTAGATGAAAAAGTATTATTTGCAAGAGAAAGTTGGATAAAATTTATTGATTCTAAAAACTATTTTTCAATCAACCCAGCGGATTCTATTTTAGAAAAAATGAAATTTTCATATGTAGAATATTTACAGCAACTAACAGGGAAAGAAATGATTAAAGATGTTGATATTGCAAGATTGAAAAAGGAAAAAAATATAGATGAAGTTTTAGATTTAAAAACAGATAATCCATATGTAAGAGATTTGGCAGGACATCCATCTGAATTGGGATATGATTTGTTTTGCAAAGATTTATATGATTTTATAATTAAAGAAAATTTGGTATAATAAAATAATTTTGTTATATTGTATTTATGGAAAAAATTAAAATATTAGGAAACATTTTATTGGTTACTTGTATTGTTGGGTTGGCTCTATCATATTTGACGCAGTTAATAAATTTACCTTTTAAATTAAACTTTTTAGAAGCAGTTGGGGTTTATTGTTTGTGGACACCTATACATCACACATTTACTAGAAAAGAAAATTAGTAGTTATCTGTATTTTTGGTTTTATTCTTATATTTATGTATGAGAATAACCGACTATGAAACAAAAAGTAACAGCACTGGCATTAAGCCTTAAGGAAAGAGCTATATATTTCGTATTAGCTCCATTTTTAGCATTTATTGGACTTGCGTTCCTATTCCAAGTCTTTTTTGTAATCCTTCAATTTAGTGGTAATGAAAATCTTGCAACACAAATTGCAAATGAAATTACATGGAGAATTGATGGTACATTTAAAAATAATCCAGATAACATTTGGTATGAAGCAGATGAACACATTTGGGTTGAAAGTGTTACCAACAATGTAAAGATAGGTAAATTAGCAGGAAATAGAAATTTAGAATTTGGTGTAAAAAACGTATTAGAGGAATATCTACAGGATAAAGGATATGACCTTACTCCATCTGCTCCAAACAAATTACAAGTACAAATTGTATATTTAGATGTTCTTACCACAAAAAAGAACGTATCAGTATTTCACAAAAATGAGGAAGAGGTTGTTATCAGAATGAAGGGTATCCTTTACAAAGATGGTAAAAAAGAAAAAGAAGTTATGGTTGAAGAATCATCTTCCGAAATTTCAATGTCTACACTCATTGTGGACCAGGGTGGAAAGTTTAATCAAACATCCTTATCAAACGCATTAAAGAAAGCAGCAGATAAACTGATAACCAAACTTTTTGAAAACAAATAATATGAAAAAGATTTTAACTTTTATAGGGGTATTGTTGATATCCCTTTCTTCGTATAGTCAAATAATAGTAAATCAATCCGTATCATCAGGACCTTACAGAGTTGGTGATACATTGACAGTAACTTACAATGTTGATAAAGGAACTACAAAACCAAGATATTTTTGGTTGAGATATTCTTTTAATAATAAAGCATTGACCTATGTATCAACTACATGGAATCAGGGTAACCAATCTCAAACGTATTACACAAGTTGGAATAACTACGCATTTACACCTGCAGCAAATATAGCAGATACTTCGTTGTACGCACAATATCAGGCAACTCCTTGGGGATACGCAGTAAACGCAGATTGGAATGTAGGACAATTGGCAGTTCAAAGAGCAGACCAATCGGTAAATGGTGTTATAGCAACACAAAAGTACATTCTTAAAGACCAAAACACATATAATAGTATCTTTAAGTTAAATCTTTCATACGCAACAGACAGTGCTACAGGCGCAAATATACCATATGTAAAAACTACCGCAGGACCAACAACAATTACTGGAGTGACCGGTAATACTTCTTATTTCAAAGTAAGAGTTCTATTCCCACAAGGATATGATATAACTAAACATCAGGCGCAATTAATGCAACTTAAAACAGATGGTAGTGGTGATATAGATTGGACTAAACCTGCTATAGCAAGTAGAGCATTGGATGGTAGCGGTGAGGCACTATTCACAACGGGTGTTAAAGTTGGTGATAGTTTGGGTGTATGGATTGGTGGAGCAACACAACAATCTTGGATGAATAATATTGTGACAGTATCTGACGCATATAAATCATTCCTTGCAATTTCACAAACGGATATTAATGGTAATCCAACATACTTTACAAGACCAGTATTAGAAAAGAAAATTGGTTTAATCACAAAAGATAAAACTACATTTAGTGAATCAGATTCTTATTACTCATTTGCTTATGTAATGGGACAAGATGTTTCAGCAAAGGCATGGATTCCAACATCTGCAGCACCTGTAAACGGGGCAGTAAACTACAAATGGCACGCTGGTTTATTAAATCAAAGTTGGTTAGATGGTGTTGCAAAGTATAGAGTATATGTAACAACACCTGCACAAACTGTTGATGCAGTATTCGCATGGGGTGGTGATTTAGATTGGTCGCATTCATCTTCACCTGATGCAATTGTAGCAAGTATCAACGCCGGAAACTTCACAAACAAAGCAAATCCTGGTACGGGAGATATTGCAGAAGTAAAAACTATGGCAATGACTTCATACGCATCTAATGTGTACGAAAATAAAACAGCAGAAAGTGCAAAATTATCAGTTGTTTCCAAATTGGAAAATGGTAAAGTTGTATTGACAGGTGGTTTAACTAAAGAAGGTTTGGCTGGTTTGCAAGTTGTAATGAACTATGATTCAACAAAATTAACTTTGGAAAATGTAATATTTGATGCCGGTTCTACAATCACCAACTTCTCAACACACAATAATGGTAGATTGACATTTGGTTCTATTGACCAATTAAAAACCGCTAGAATTAAGACAGGAACTCCTTATAAATTAATATTCGCACCAAAGGTAGCATTGACTAATACAGCAGGTTTATTCTTCTTTGTATTGGCAGATGCAGTTGATGGTGCCGGAAACAAAGTTGAACTAACAATAGAATAATATGAGAACGTTATTAGTTACATTATTCTTACTTATATCATTTTTTGGGTTTGGGCAATCAGTAACGGCACCCGAACCCAAATCGTTTGCTATTAATACCCCTAACCAGGATGCAAGTGGATTCTCTTTAAGTGGATTCAGTTCAACAGCAACACTTCTTTGTGCTATTGGTTTACCACAAGCACCAACCGGAACAACATTTTATTTATCAACTACAACCGGATTAACACCCGCAAGTGGTTATACAATGACGGGTAATAAAACTCGTTTGGCATTTACTGGCACGATGGCAAATATTAATAACGCATTAGCAACATTAAAAGTAAACACAAACGCTACAGCAGGTAACATACAAATATCAGTATCAGCAACTGTTAATCCAACCGGTTATTTTTATAACCCATCCAATGGACACTTTTATAGACCTATATCTACAACAGCAACATACGATAATGCAAAAACACTTTCTGCTGCACAAACTTTCAAAGGTCAAACTGGATATTTGGTAACACTAACATCTGCAGATGAAGAGAATTTCGTAATACTTAATGTACCACAAAATAATATTTGGATTGCTTTATCAGATAGATTAGTTGAAGCTCAATGGAGAATTGATGCCGGTCCTGAAGCAGGAACTCTTATTAAAACATCAAACGGACAAACCGCCGGAAACATACAAGGGCAGTATAACAATTGGTGTGGTGGTGAACCTAACAATGCTGGTGATGAGGATTATGCGGTAACTAAATGGGGTGGTGGTAGTTGCTGGAATGATTTGCCTGCTTATTACTCAAATCCATATATTATTGAATTTGGAACTTGGACTAATCCTGATGACCAAACATTTACTGAATTTTATTCTAATAGTGTCATAAATTCAAATGGAGATGTATTTAGAGTTCAATATACTTTTAACTTTACTAATCTTATCGCATCTCGTTTCGCAATTCGTACACAATCACAATCTAATAATGTTTGGACACCTTTCTCTCAAACCTACACAACATTAAATAATATTGGTAGAGCGGATATGAGTTCTCAATCAGATACCATTAAAGTTGTGGGGGGAATATCGGCAAACATAAATCCTGGTCAAGTAGAATATTCATACACAAATCCAAATGCAAGTTGGTTAAATGGTGATAGCCGCCTTCTAATTGATATGAGAACATTTGGTAACGTAGTTCCATCCACAATAACACGTACAAAAATATTAGATGCGTATGATGGGCCCGTAACATTTTTGAGTAGTGATGCTGCATGGGCACAATATAGAGTCCCTTCACCACTAACAAAGGTAACCGATGGAACATCTACTTACAATGCTAATATCCGAAACGTAAATGGTTGGAATACTGATTATGCTTTTACATCAACAATAAGTTTTTCAAATCAAATGGTATATAAACCACAAAGAGTTCAGTTCCAAAATCCAATAGCAGATACAATAACTTCAATGTTAGATAGAATAGTTACAATATCGGATGTGTATCTTGCTTTCAAAGAATTTGCAGATGGTGGTGGTATATTTGGTGGTGGTAGTGGAACTCAATTTGGGTCTGGTATTCAATTTATGAACGCCGATGTAAATGGAGATGGACAATTTAATGAAGCGGATTGTTTCAAATTATTAAGACATCTTTTAGGACAAGAATCATTACTTACCGCAAACAATTTGGAATCATTTATGAAGATACTTCCAAAATCAACTTACGATGCTATTACTAAAACTAATTGGCAAACATATCCAAACGCAACATCGGATAGTTATAGTGGTATTACATTAAGTTCATCTCAATTACTAAACGCATTTACACTTAATACATTTTGGAAAGGGGATGTAAACATGTCACACTCACCTGCACAATCTGCAACTGGTAATTCGGCAAATCAAAGTAATTCAATCTCCAATTCAGTTGTTAAATTGGAAAGTAATAATGGTGTAGTAGATTTTTATTTTGAAACCGAACAAATAGGTGATAGTGTAATAGCAACTATACAATTTAAACCAACACTACAAACTATTGCAGGAACCCAATTAAAAGTAAATTACGATAATAAAATTATTACATATACAAAAACAGATATAAACACAAATGGTTCACCATCAAACTTTGCAACAAATAGAGGAAACTTTCTAAATATTGGTTCATTGAATACCGATGGTAGTTCAATATCAAATGCAACTTACAGAATTGTATTTAAAGCAAATCAAAACCTAAAGGGTATTTTGGGATTAATTAGTATTGATAATATAGAAGTTGTAGATAAGAATGGAATAATTGTAAACACAAGAATATTATAATGAAAAGAATAATTTTAATATTAATTTTGTTTATTGTAGGATGTAGAAAACTAGATGTAGTCCCACAACCAGAAACTAATAAAAACGTATTTGAGCAAAGTTCTGCTGTTATAGAAAACGGACAAGATATAGAGTTTAAATTGGAAACCAATGGGAAATATTTTTTAGTTTTATTTGATTCTACAGCAAATAAAGTAATTAGTAGGGAAAAATTTATCGGAACATCAGGAAATAACGTAAAAAAGATATACACAAATAGTTTCAATCAAAAAAGTTTATATTTATTATTGAATAATGAGAATAACCAACAAATTAAAAAAACTTTAATTACTGTGAAATGAAAAAATTAGTATTATTTTTAACAATAGTGGCTTTAGTAGGATGTACAAAAACTCCATTCACACCAGATATGCCAAAACCCGTAGACAACAGTTTAAAGATTGAAAAATCTGTTGGTATAAAACTACAATCACCATTTGTGACAAACGAAGTAGCAATGAATGTAAAAGTGGAAGTATCACAAACGGCAACCATAAAAATTTTAGATATTGCTAATAGAGTAGTATCTAAAGAAGAGGTGTATTTAAACACCGGTGATAATATCCTAAAAGTATATACCGCAGCATTACCGGCATCGGCATATAGAATTGGATTATACGATAGAAACGGTGTTGAATTAGGAATAACAGATTTTAATAAACAATAAAAACAAAGTATATGGCAGAAGAAACACAAGAACAATCAAGCGGTGGTGGTTCATTAAAGAACATCATTTTAGGTTTAGTATCAACTATTACTTTAGGAGTAGGTGGTTGGTTCACAACTAAATTAACAGGCGGTGATGAAAAGGAGGCAGCTCCAGTTCAACAAGCGGCTCCAATTATCAATGTAACCACAAACCAAACACAGCAAGCAGGTAAAACTGTAATTGTAAATGGTGGTGGAAATAATGCTGGTGCAGCAAAACCTGCAGAACCTGCAAAGCCTGTTAAGAAAAAAGATGGTGATGAGTTTAGAGAGAAACCAGCTGAATGGTAAGGTATGGCACGCTCTAAAAAGAAACATTATAATATGCGTAGTGTAAAAGCTGGCAGGAAAACTGCTAAACGTATAAAATTGAATAACGAAGTTTTGAAAAATTATAAATAAAATGGCAGAACAACAAGCACCTACGGGTTTTAGAGATTTATTAAACTCAATGATGAAGCGTAGATGGTTCATCACTGCGATTGTATTGGGCGGATTTATGGTCATCATTTTAGGTATATTCGGTGCTATCATCGGAAATACAGCAATTAGTGGTGAATGGAAAGAACTTCTTCTATTGTTATTAGGTGCTTTCATTGGTTCTTATGGTAAAATTATTGACTATTGGTTTAGTGATACCGATAAGGATAAGATGTTAGTTCAGAAAATGGATGAAGAAGATGGTGTATCTATGGGTAGTGTGAATGATATTAAAGAAAGTAACAAACCCGTAACACCACTTATTCCAGATGCATTTGTGCAAGCTGCAAATCATGCACATGAAATCAATTTAATTGAAGCTAACAAACCAAAAGAAGAAAAAGAAGTAGAATCTAAACCAGCTCCTAAAGCTCAACCAAGAACTGGTGTAGAAGTTGATGAAGATGGTGATGGAACTATGGATGGTATTGACTTTGATGGTGATGGTAAGATTGATGTATATTTTGCACATAGACAATGTGAACACATTTGGGGAGATTCCGATAACGATGGTGACTTGGAATGCTTGAAATGCGGAAAGATAAAAGATGACGCCGCTGAAATGGTAGGCTAAAAAGGTTACATAGTTAATAACAATTAAAAACAAAAACTATGGGATTTATTAAAGAATTATTTAAAGACAACAATGATATCAACGAAAAATCAGTAGTTGGTTTCCTTTCATTCGCTTGTATGGTATTAGCATTGATAGTGGATTTAGCAACAGGTTGGATGGGTAAAGAACTTTTGATTAATGAATATATCTTCAACGGATTTTTGGTTATCACATTAGGTTCTTTTGGTATTGCTTCGGTTGATAAATACATCAACAGAAAAGCAGAGCACGATAAGAACAAATTGGATGCCGGAGTTGAAGAAGAAGGATAATAAAGAGGGGATATTAAATCCCCTTTTTGATATTTATAATAAAAGATTTTATGTATGAAAAAATTATTCGTATTATTCGTTGGCTTTTTGTTAAGCAATGCTGTGGTTGCCCAAACTGTGGGAAGCACAAAAACTGAACAATATAAAGCATCATTTGAAACTGCAATTGATATTTCTAACTTTTTAGATTATGAAGGACCTCAAATTCCTATTCAAATCTTAAAGTGCGGTATATCCGATGAGATGTATGAGATGTATCCTGAATTGAAAGAAAAGAGAGTAGGTTTGGGTGTAGCTAATATCTCAATGGAATATTTGGAAAACCTCAATCGTTTCAAATTTACCGAAGATAAGACTGAAATCAAAAACAGAATGGTGCAACAATTCAAAGCATCAAACGCTGGTATTTCTGAAAATAAAATTGAAGGTAGAGGTAAAATCAATTTGGCTAAATACTTTGTAACGATTGAATGTTATGATTATTCAGTATCGGAAGATGAGACCGTAAACCTTAAAGATGGTGTAAAGAATATGATGGTAACCCGTATTGGTTTACAAGTCCGTTTCACCGATGCAGAAACAGGTGTAGTATTCGGAGCAAGTGGATTGGGTGAAGCAAAAACAACAAGAGAATTAACATTTTTATCAGATGCAACGGTAGATGAGGTTAAATTTAATCAATCAACTATTTCAATTGCAACAAAGAAAGCATTGGATATTGCTTGTGCTAGAATTTTGGACAGAATGATTAAAAAAGGTATATTCACAAAATAAACTTTAATATATGAAAAAATTAATTTTCATAGCATTATTATTTTTATCAGCATGTACACCAATTAGATATGTTTATGTAGACCCAAAAGACTCTACAATAAAAAGACAAAGGGTTGTATATGATGATTTATATTTAGACCCTATGCCGTTTAGATATAACAATTGGTGGTTATACAATCCACCAATATATTCACCTAGAATTATTATTCAAAGAAAGCAACCAATAGTAGTTAATCCAAAAAGACCCCAACAACCACCGGCACCAATTAGAAAATTTGAACCACGTAGAAGATAATGAAAAAATGGTTTATTGGATTAATACTATTATTATTTACATTTAAGGTTAGTGGACAAACCTATACGCAATCGTATGTAGATAAATGTACGGGTGAAGTAAAGATAGTTACAACAACTTATATAAACGGAAACGCCGTAATATCTTTTTACAATCAGGTTAGAACATTCACACCAACTGAAGTAGCAAATGGAACGGTGCAAGCATGGTTAAACACCGTCTATGCACAATACTCTACATTAGCATGTCCTACGAATCAAGTAGTTCAACAGACGGTTCAAAATACGGTATCACAGGCTGCAAGTGCTGCGGCATCACAAGCAGCAAGTTCTGCAGCATCATCGGCAGCAAGTAGTTCAGCATCATCCGCAGCATCTTCATCAGCAAGTGCGGCGGCAAGTAGTAGTGCAGGAGCAGCAACTCCACCACCTACAAGTAGTAGTTCATCTCCACCACCTGCAAGTTCATCTTCTAGCAGTAGTGGTAGTTCATCTTCATCTAGCTCATCATCTTCATCTGAAACAAAGAGCGAAACAAAAACCGAAAGTAGTTCATCATCAGAACAAAAGAGTGAATCTAAATCTGAAAGCAAATCGGAAGAAAGTAAATCAGAAAGTAAGAGTGAAGAAAAGAAAGAAGAATCTAAAAAAGAAGAATCAAAAGAAGAAAAGAAAGAGGAAAAAAAGGAAGAGAAGAAAGAAGAAAAGAAAAAAAGTGGAAATCTAAATCCAATGATGTTTGCTTCAGATTTAACAGCAGCACAAAATCCTGATAAAAAATTAAATATGATTGTTGGTTTGGGTTGGAGCAGAGCAAGTATGGCAGGCGATGAAACGTTTTCAGCAAACGCAATGATATGGAGTAACCTAAAACAATTCGCATTAAGTGGTGGATATACTAAAATGGAATTTGAAGAAGGTTCATTAAAAGCAATACATTCATACGGAACTACATTTGCATATTTAGATGGTAATTTTATGAATTTATTATCTTATACCTACGTTAGACCACATCCAAAATACGGTACATATGGATATAATTTGGGGGCAATAAATTTAGTATTAAGAAATACAACAAATACAGGATTTGATTATAATGTAGTAACATCCGCAGTAGGATTTTGGACTAAACCTTATCCATATAGTAAAAAACTTACATTATCACCACAAGTATTTATGATGGTTTCACCAATATCATATAATTCTACAACCGGTATGACTATGGTAAATAGACACGCTGGATTTTTATTAGGAACATCAATTGATTATAAGATAAGTAAAAGATTTGGATTCAGCATAAATTACAAAGCAAACCTAAATACAGCACCTGGTTCACCTTTTTTACATAATGTTTTGATAGGAAGTAGATTAATTTTATAGTTATTATTATGAAAATAGCAATAGTATTTAGTACACAGTTACGAACAATTAAATATACAAAAGAAAACTTAATAGAATTTTTTGGTGAATTTTTTCATCAAGTTGATTTCTTTTGTCATACTTGGGATGTATCATATTGTACTACACGTGATGCGGGTAAAATTCGATTTGATGATGTTTCGCAACAAAATATGCAAGAATACAAAACTTTACTAAATGATCCTGATTTAGAAAAAGATTTTATTTCTACATTTATACCAAGAAAATTTGTAAAGGAAACACTATATGAATATCAATTAAATAATAAAAAAAATGATAAGATAGATTTTCCAATGTGGTATTCTATATGGGCAGGAAATGAATTAAAAAAGAAATATGAAATAAAAAATGGATTTGAATATGATATTGTTGTAAAAGTTAGAGGTGATTTATTTTTTTACGGAAATAGAAAACTAATACATGATATTTTAGACTATTTAATAGAAAGTAAAAAAAGAGGTGTTCCTTTATATTATCATATTGAAGATTTTTACTTTGTAACAGATAGTAAAACTATGGATTTACTTTGTGAATATGGAAATCCTGATTTAGAAATATATAAAAAATATGATTATCTTCCTTGGGGACATGTTGATTATATAAAAGAAATAGGAGTAGAAAGAAAATCATCAACGAGTGAGTGTGGGTTATACAGAGTTACGGCAAAGGGATTAAGTTTAAAAACGGAATTAAAGCAAATTGTTGATATTTATAAGAACTATTACGAAAACGAAAATTGGTTAAAAAATGCAAAAATTATTTAGTTTATTATTTACACTTTTTATCATAAGTGTTACATCATTTTCACAAGATACAATCAGAGTTAAAAACAATGTGTTCGAAACTCTTTACTCACAATCATTAGAACAACCTCTTTGGATTAGATATCGTTCCACAAATCGACCTACCAATGTTAATAGAGGGACAATGGATTTCTATAAAGAAGCAAATGTGAAAACATCTGATGCGGATGATTATAAAGCAAACATCTATGATAAAGGACATGGTGCTCCTGCAGCTACATTCTCTGATAATATGGAGAACTTAAAGCAAACATTCTCGTATCTAAATTGTATCCTACAAGACCAATATCTTAATAGAGGTGAGTGGAGATTGTTGGAAGAGCAAGAAAGAAGGTGGGATGATGTGGAAAATCTGACGGTATTAATAACAATTCATTTCGATAAACCAGTTAAAAGAATCCCGACCAACGCCGCAATCCCATCTTATTTAGAAAAACACATTTATTTTGAAAAACAAGGTAAATGGAAATGTTTTGTATTCTTAAATCAGAAACCACAATATAAGTGGGAACAATTAGAAAAGCTCTGCGAACCATCAGAGCATAAAAAATAGGGGCTGGGGTAAAATCTGTCGTTGGACCAAAAAATTTTGATAGTATGCGTCCAGATAAATACATAACAATAGAGGAGGAAATTCGATTAACAACCGAATTGGGTGACCAATTATTAAAAGCAGGATATAACGCATCTAATTGCGTTATAGTGACGGTCTCAACCGATTATTCTGCACATGTTGGTATGTGGTTAAGGCATCATTTATCCTATGAAGGAGAGATATGTGATGGATTTGGAATTGATGTTCCGTATCCTGATGAAAAATGGAATAGTGAATATATTGATGAAATGTATGAAATATTTAAAATTCATTCTAAAAAGTTTCAAACAAAAGCACTTATATTTGTAGAAGCGGGAGTTATTAGAGGTGGTAATTATACATACATTACGAATTGGGTAAAAAATCATGTGGATAATAAAAAATTGATAACACTCACTTTGTATGAGAATTTGGGTAGGTATCGTGACTGGGAAAC
>OGVZ01000034.1_pt1 | contig 17406 bp, 21 predicted proteins | sample 1575881 | NCBI WGS metagenome assembly OGVZ01 (sample SAMN07581520, study PRJEB24739) | freshwater metagenome | place: Singapore | collected 2015-01
GTTTCCCAGTCACGATATCCCGAGCGAGCTTTGATAGTTCCTGCCACTTGTAATCATATCCGCGCTCTTGCCGTGACGGGCGCAGTGCTTCTCGTTTGCGTTTGCATTGAATACACAAGTGAGAGTTGCGAACAACTGTTCCACATTGCGAACAAGGTCTAGGAAGTAATGCCATCATTTCTCACTAAGTATTCAATCGCCATCGCTAGGTGGGCGGGGTTATCTTTGAAGAATGACAATCCACTGTTGCACTTATGGCAAAGCAATCCACGAACTTGATGTGTGACGTAACTGTGGTCAACATATAGTTTCACTTTGAGTTCGTCTTTATGTATTCCACAAATCGCACAACAGTTGTTCTGTTGTTCTAATAGTTCTTCATATTCTTCAACAGAGAGATTGATAATCGCTCGATGATATTGACGACATCTCTTGCAGATTGTGTGACGTTTGTTCTCTGCTTTGTTTAGATATGGAAAGAAGAGCGGTTCTTTTGTTTGCTTACAGATTCGACAAGTGACAAAGTCATCAGTCTGAATCTTCCTCTTCATCATCGTCCGTTCCGAAACTCGCAAGACGATCCTCGACAGGAAGTGACAGATACGATTGCAGTGTCGCTGCAACTGCTCTGTTCAACAATGACTCGATAGCATCAAAGGAAAGATTCTGATCGGTTGTCATCTCTGTCTCAACATCACCGATGCTGATTGATATGTTCAACATTGCGTCAACTCCCATCGCATATCGAGTAAATCATTTATGAACTCGTCAACAATGGCGCGTTGGCGCGTGGTGTAATGAGGAAGGTTTCTTGCTCTTGAGGCATGGCCTAGAGCTTCATCAATTTCGTTGATGGATTGTTCCGAGATAGGGAACTCTGATAGTGCAAGCGTAGCATAGAACCTTGACAACATTCTAGGCATTTTGTTTTGCTTTCATAATTGCCTGCAAGTCATAAGTCGATCCGCGCTTTTCAATATCAAACTTCTTGACAAGTCGATAGACCTCGCGTTGTGTCATCTGCAACCAGGCAGAGATTGCTTCCACATCAAGGAAGAATCTGCGGTTCGGGTTACTCATTGCCAATGCCACCAATCTTAAGACTGACCAACTTTGTTTGCATCCAAAGCAACTGACATCTTGCGATAGTTGTTCGACATCAATGACAACAAACTTCTTGCAGTCATCAGTCGGACAAGGAATGCGCCTTGCCTGTTCCTTGAACTTCTTGGCGGCCGCACGCCCCCGAGCGTGTAGGCCCCAAACTTCCCCTGCAAAGTCTAATGCCCATGGTTGTTGCAACGTCCATGACAAGTGGGCGATATGGAACTCACAGGTCGCCAAGACCTCGGCATCGGTTGTCCGTTCCTTAGCCACCAGCGCAGGCGGTGTCAACGCCCTCTCGCGCCTGACAAGTGACTCCCAACTGTGCAGGATTGCCAATAGGTCAGTCGCCATTGAGAAATCAAGAGCATTGACATTGATTCCGATAGAGCGTTCGGCGGTGACGGCGCCACTGCCAGTGCGACTTGGTTCAAGGTAAAATCCTGCCTCGAATTGCAACTGTGGCAACTCCCTCAAGATAGCTCGTAGGCGACCGAAGCAACTGCGACATTCGGTTTCAATCTCAGACTTGCAGACAGTGCATTGCATTAGAAAGCAGGCTCCTCACTTGTGGATGAAACTGTGGATAACTTTGACCAATACCAAGGCACTTCAGTTTCAAAGAGCCTGAACCCTTGGCAGGTATGGTCGGCGAGAATGACTCGGTCTTTGCTTGGATCGGCCCATCGGATTCTCTGAAGGCTTCTCTCGACGGCCTCAAAGGAGATACGGGTGCGGTGTAACTCATAGGTCATCAGACCTGACAGACGCTTGATGATTTCTTCCTCAATCGTCAATCGGTGGGTGTCAAGGTATCGGTCGAAGCCCGCCCACGAGATACCTGCCCAAATCATCGCTTGGCACCTTGAACAGTTGATTTGGCCATAGATTTTGAATTGCGTTTGATAATTGCCGGTCCTGTAAGTATCTCCAAGTGAAACGATTGAGTTGTTCCAATAAGCAGTTTTTACCCCACCTTGAATCTTGACGTGGTTAAATGTTCCAATGACTATGTTGTATCTGGTCTCCGCCAGATACCAGTTGCCCTGGGCAGCGTTCAGATTGTTTTTTGCAGTATTTAGCTGCGACGTGCGTGTGCTTAGCGTTGCGGCAGAAACATCAAAGGCCGCTGCAGCGTTGTTATAGGCAACGCCAAGCGGCGAAGGAGTTACGCCGGGTAGGGGATCATCGTTCGCATCGACCACCGGCGGCCCGGTGTAGCTGCACTCAGTGGACCTGTAGACCCATTGGCAGATGTTGGCGATGCACTGGCGCTTCGGTGCTCTCACGCCGGCAAGGTCGAAGGCGGCCGCCAGTTCAAACTCAACAACCTGACGATTCTCTGATGACTTGCGCGCGATCTTGTAGATCTCCCTCGGGAACTCCGCAGTCGGATCCGGTGTGCCGTAGGGGTTGGTGCCGCCCGTGAAATTTGCGCCATCGATGTAGCGCGCCATCGTGCGGATCCTGGTCAATGTCGCGCCCGTCAGATCGTTGTGCGCAGTGGTCGCGTTGACCGTCAACAGAATCGACGTGATCGTACCGAGCACATTGCTCACCCTGATCTTCGGTCTGGGCAGGCTGCCAGTTCCTGTGTACTCAAAACCCTCAGCCTCAACCGGAAACCGCTGGTAGCTGTTGCTGTTCCACACCAACTCGCCATTGGCATCCATGTTGCTGCCGGCATGGAACCGATAAACCGTGTTGCTGCCGTGCAGGGCAGTCACCAGCTGCAACTCAAACAGCTCGATAATGCTGCTAGGTGCGATCTTCTGTAGTTCTGAAACGGGGATCGCCATCGCTTAAGGCTCGTACACCTGGACAAATGTTGCGGTGATGTTGTTGAAATTGCACGATCTGAGCGTGCTCTGCCACTCTTTGCAGATGTACTTACCGGCAGATCCACGCGGCGGGGTCCAGTCAAAGCTTTCAACGCCAGCGCGAGCCTCAAGAAAAGCCAGGATGTTGTTCCGCTCGGTGTCGGTACGGTTCAGGAAATTAAGCTGCCATTCCTTGGCATCGCGGTGCAGGCCAAAGCCGACGCGATGCTGATAGCCATCACCAGCCTCAAAGGTGACGACGCGCGGCTTGCTGACCTCGGTCGCCTCAAAGCTCGGGGTATAGGTAAAGGTAGCCATTACGCGAGCAAGCCTCCAGGACGCTTCTGAGCAACGATCTCATTCTTAACAGCTTCGCTAATTGCGCGGCCAAGATCACCAGCGCGCCCGTTATCGCCCTGCACGCTGGTGCCCTGTGCATCGACATTCACCGTGACGTTGACGCCACCACCACCATTTGCAGCCTCAACACCAAGGCGTCCGTCACGTCCGCGACGCAGGGGCATGATCGCCTCAGGACCAGCCTCGCCCATCAGACCAATGCCATTGGCAAAGGGGAAGACGGTCGGTTTGTCGATGATGCCGCCGCGGGCGAACTTCTGGATGCCGTTCTGGGCAAAGACGTTGCCCATGGCGCTCTTTTTCAAATCAGGGAACAACGCACCAACAATCGGTTTAATGATCGCCTGCCTGATCGCGATTCTAGTGATGTCCGCGATAATGCTGTTCGCCAGATCACGAAAGTTAGCCTTGCCCGTTGTGACAAATGTCGTCAGTTGATCCTCCAATCCTTGGAAGGTATTCACCACGGCATCGCCGACCTGTGCGCCAAAGTTACTGATTGAATCATAGTAGCTTTTTATCTTCTCATTAAAATTAGCGCCAAAGCTATCTTCTTGTTCCTTCTGCTTTTTGTTGGCATCATCAAGTGCGGCAGCGCGATCGCGCAACAATCGAATATGCTCGGCTAACGCGGGATTGGTCGCAGCCAGAATATCAAGTTGCAGCAGGTTAATCTGAGCGTTGAGCTTTTCAACTTCAGTCAAAACAGTCTTGCCATTTTGCACTTCTTTGATCTTGCTGTCGTACTCCTCTAACGATGGGAGCAAATCCTTCAAGCCTTGTAAATACTGTTTATCCGCCAGCTCCGTGTTCGCTTTTGCAAGAGCATCAATAAACTTTCTGAATTGATCAATAGGCATAACAAGACCAATATCTAGAAATTCCTGCGCCAACTTGAAAACCTGTTTAGTCAACTCATCAGTCTGCCGGTTTGTTTCGTAGGTGGCCTTTGCTCTATCAGAAAGCAGCTTGTCCACAGGTGTAGCGCCTACATCGACATAGGCAAGATTTACGTCTTCAATTTTTTGCTTCAATGATTCCAGTAGATCTCTTTGTCGCTCTGTCAGAGTGTTGCGCTTTTGCAGTTGTCTCTCGGCCTCTGTCGCAGCGCGCTTCGCTTCCGCGGCTCGCCTTGCCTCTTCACCAGCAGTATCCAAGGTGTCGCGACCTCGGCGGCGTCCAGTTCCAGGTGACGGTGCGTCCGTAAATAGTCGCTGGAATTGCCCCATATTTGCTTGGAAGCGCTTCATGAAATCAGCACCAAAGCGATCAGCCTCAGCCTGCGCACCAGCAAAGTCACCCTTGAATGCCAATGCGGCTCGCTTTGCAAATGAGCCAATCAACCGAACAGCTTCATCGACCAGTTTGACCATGCCAAGCAGTACAGCTGCCACGCTGCGAATGCCGAACTTGATGACATTGAACAGATCAGTCCAATCCGTTTTGCTATCAAACAGCTCGCCGAACACTTCAATGATTGACTGCAGAGCGGGAAGCAGCGCGTCAGTCAGCTCCATTCCGAAGCCTTGGGTCTTAATACCAAACTCGGTCAGCGTGTCATTAAACAGATCAGACCTGGCAGCAAAGTCATCAGAAATCTTGTAAGTGAATTTCTCCATGCTTGCCGCGCCTTCATTTAGCAGCGGGATCAATTCGGCGCCTGCTTTGCCAAATAAAGCCACCGCCATTTCCGCCTTTTTCGCGCCATCAGGCATGTCGGCAAATTTGTCGGCGATCTGTTTGAGCGCTTTATCGGTGGGAATCAGTTGGCCATTCGAATCTTTTGCTGTCACGCCCAACTGCTTGAGCCGTCGATCCATGTCCGCATTGCCTTCTGCGGCTTTTACCAGGTTTAGATTCAACTTGTTAATGCCTTTGCCAAGGGTGCCCATATCAACATCCGCCAACTTTGCTGCATTACCGATGCCAGTCAGCGCAGCAGCAGCAATGCCGGTTTTTGCCTGAAGGTTGAACAGTTCGTCGCCTGCATCAATAGACTTCTTCACCACAGCGGTAAGACCGCCCACAATGGCGCTACCAGCAATCGCTGCACCAAAGCCAGCGACGGCTCCCTTAAGGCCGTTGAAAGACATAGCTGCATTTTTCACCTGCCCCTGCAATCCCTGCATGGAGTTGCCGAGCCGCCGGATATTGTTCTCGCCTTGAACGTCCGCCTTAATTCGCAGCAGGGCATCCATGTTCATTGCCATGGCTATGCCCCCTGCTTATTGATCACCGTCATTGCCGCCACCTCCATCACCTGAAGATCCTCCAGCAGCGCGCGCGGTTCCTCTACGTCATACAGCTTAAACAGCCATCGCACAGCTGCATAGTCCAATCCGATAACGCCGCTCATCGTGGTGCGCCACTGGGTCTGTACGCGCAGGAACATCTCGATCGCTGGCCAGTTCTCAGGCCAAATTCCGAAGTCCTCATCTGGCGGCTGAGGCAACTCCGGCAGTGCAATACCAAAGGCCGCGGCATCGTCGGCGGTTTCGTCAACAACGCCACCGCCTGCCCAATGCTCTGCGGCCTCGATCAGTTTTTTCGCTTGGCTCCTTTGATGCTGTCCATGTACGCCTTCAAGACCGCAATAGCAAGGAAGGGCACTTCAAGCAATTCATCCAGAGCCTTTTGGCTGAAAGGAATCTCTTTGCCCTGATCGTCGTTAATGCCAGACCAACCGACCAGCACGTCACGAGCGATTTCGGTGATTTGATCCAAATCTCCTAAGTCTTCGAGCTTTTGAAGCTCGGCGACCATTGGACCGATTTTGCTTTGCGGCAGGCGCTTGAACTCTCCATCAAATGTCTGGCGCTCATGGCGGCCACCGTCGATCGGAAGATCAAAGGCGACCGGCCATGAGTATGTGCCGGACTGTTTCAGAACGAAAGCCAAGATCAGGTGAAGGCGATACTCAGCTCATCATTGCCCGAACTGGTCGGAACTGCAATAAACGGCATGTTGAGCATCTGCACCCCGTCCTGATCGCTATAGGTCAGGTTGCCCAGGTCGGACTGAGCAGTGGTCACGGTGCAGATGTTGCCGGCCGTCTGACCATGCTGGAAGGTGATGCTGCCAGTGCTGCTGCCAGTAGCAATGGTGAAAAAGTCCTTCGCAGTGATGGTCGGAGCCTCGATCACGATGGTGCCGCTAGGTGCACGGTTGGTGATCATGATCTCCTTCGAGCAACCCACCAGCTCGCGGTAGATCACGTCGTTGGCGATGCTGAAGTTATAGGACTGCAGACAACCGCTGTAGGAGAAGGCCGAGAAGTTGGTGGTATTGCCCTGCTTGAAGATCAGCGGGGTGGCCTGGTTGGCGTAAGTCGGAGTAGGCAGGGTCTCATCGGTCGGGGCGTTGTAAATGCCCGTCATGGTGAAGGCGATCACGGGGATCTGACCCACTTCGCCAGTGATCTCGAAGGTGCCACGGCAGCCGGTCAGCTTGTGGCGGATGCCATCTTCGTGGTAGTGGATGGTGCAGCCTTCAAAGCCGCTGCTCTCAGGCGCGTAGGTGGCGCTGGTGCTGGTCACCAAGGTCTCGCTCAGGCCGCAGCTGCGCAGCACGGGACCGTAAGCGGGAGCAGTACCAGCAGTGCCGGAACCAGCCAGTTCAACCTCGAAACTGACCTCAACGCGGGTTTGTGCCAGCAGTTGATCGGCTTGCCCCATGTAGGGGCGCACCAGGTCGCGGTTGACCGTCTCAGCGACCAGTGGCTGGATCTCCAGGTTCCGCACCAGGATCGCATTGCTCGATCCGGTCGGGCTGGAATCCGTTGCGTAGGTCGATTCAATCTTCGCCAGAATCAGGCGCCGGCGTGTCAGAACTGAGGCCATTGGTGGCTTCCTCGGGTGTTAGGTGGGGAGCCGGCTGAGTCCGCTCGACGAGCTTTCGCTTGCCGGTTTTCTTGTCGACCAGATAGCTGCCGCCCTGGCCTTTGTATTCGTCCATCATCGTAGCTACTACGGACTCTGAGCCAAATTAGCGACACGAGTCCGATACTTCACCACGAAGTCGCAGGAGATCACGCCAGATGGCTGGTCTGCCTCCTGCATGTCAAAGCTCACTCCAGTCGGTTGCACGTCATACGCGAAACCATTGCAGGTGAGATCGGCCATGATCTTGGCGTGCAGCGATTCGATGATCGGATCTGCAACCTGGTCTGGGATATTGCCTCGCACAATCACCGCGACGCGCACCGTCATGCTCCAATCCAGCGTTGGCGCACTGGTCAGTTGCACGCACACATCGCTGATCGGCTCGACCACAATCGCCGGCAGTTCACCACGCGCTAACGGTTCCACCCTGCTGCGATAGATCCGTGTGCCGACTCCAGTGGTATCGGTCAGGTTGGTGCGGATCCTGGCCAGGATCGACTCGCGGCGCGTCGTCATGCGGAAGCCACCTGCACCACTGTGCAAATGATGCCAGGAATGCTTGGATGCGCGAGCGGACTGGTTTGAGCAGCCTCAGCCAAGATCGAAACTTGCGTGCTGCTAGTCGCCCACATCAGCTCCAGGTAATCGTTGGCAATCAATGGCAGCACAAAGTTCACCGTACCAATCACGTTGCCATTCACGCCGCCATGGCTCGACGTGATACTGAAGCGGCTGTCAGAAGCAGGCACATCTCCGCTACTTCCGCTGTCGTTCTTGCGCAGCCACACGTTTGCATCATGAATCTGCGTGTCCGCATTGGTGAATTGGATTGAGAACGTGATGCTATAAACGCCCGGATGATCAACCGTGATTCTTGTGTTTGAAACGATTTTCACCCCACGGTTGGCTAAATCGACTGATCTCAAGTTGATCGCATAAGGCGTATTGGCCGCAGCTGCCGTCTGAGTGGTCTCATCCCAGAACGATCCCCAATAACCGGGACTGCTGAAATACGGCAGACCATTCCATGCCGTCAGTCCATCGCCAATCTTGACGTTCTTGGTGTTGCTCTCGACGCCAGGCTCTCCTGCCATCAGCACTGGATTCAGCGCCGACCACTGGCTGCGAGTGTTGATCTTCAGGGGTCCGCTCATGTCCGCTGAATCCCGAGCTGAACAAACTTGCCGTCATCGAGCAGCATCGTCTCTCTGACGGTGTAGGCAGTCCCATCCACAGTGATCGAGTCGCCGCGGATGAGACTGCCAAAGGCGGAGGTTCTGGCCGTCAGCGTGTAGTCGGTGGTAAGCACCATCCCATCGCTGATCACCTGGCTGGGCATGTCCAGGATTCCGTTAGCGGTAGTGGAGCCAGCCGTACAGCTGACTCCGAAATCCGCCAGGAAGATATCCAGATCCTCCGAGAGCGCCATTAGCCGTACTTGGCAGAAGCCAGGCCGATAACAGCAACAGCACCAGCGCCAGAACCACCGGCAACAGTCACAGAGACCTTCACGTAACGCTTGAGAGCGGTCACGTTCACATAGATCTTCTGCAGCGAGGCAGTGTTGGCAGAGGTGGTGGTGAATGCGCCACCAGTCACATCGGTATAAGTACCGCCGGAGGTGTCGGATTCGGTCAGCTTCACGGCGTAGGTGATGCCAGCACCGCCGGCTTCGGCGTCCAGCAGCACAGCCATGTCGCCCTCATAGCCCTGCAGATCGATGGCAGAGCCGGTCCCAGTTGCGCTCACAACATCGTTGCGAAGCAGACCCAGGACCGTGGTCTTGGAACCAAGGTTGTGGATGGTCATGATTTAGCCCTCCGTCGAGGGGTAGATGGTTTAGGTGCAGGTTGAGAAATTTCCTCAACCACGTCGGCCACTTGTTCGGCGACCTCAACAGCTTTCCCGATACCGATCAGCAACTTGGCGTCCGAGGGGGAAGCCTCAAGAACCTCCCCCAAACGAACCACCTGGCCTGCCAGCACGGTTTGCCGTAGGACCTTGATCAACATGATCAAAGGGTGTTGTTGCCGCGGCTGAAGGACTCGGGATGACGGATTGCGATGTCGCAGTCCTGCATCGCCACAACGCGGACGGTGCCGCTGGTGCTGTGGGTGTAGGGGTCCACCATCAGATCCAGGCCGGAGAAGTAGCCGATGATCAGGTCGGCGAAGTTGCCGAACCACAGATCGCCAGAAGCGACTTGGTTAGACAGAACACCGCGATAGCCGTTCACCTCACCGTTCTCCATGATGAAGATGCCGGAGCCGGCGTCTTTCTTCGTGGTCTTGAGGTTGCCGCGCATGGCGGCGTTCATCAGATAGACAGGGGTGCCGAGCAGAGCGTTGGCGGTTGCAACGTCGCTCTCCAGTGCCACCACCTCAGCGAAGGTGGGAGCACTGGAGAGCGAAGTCTTCGGTGCCGATGCCAGTGGTGTTCTTCAGACCCAGAGGCTCGTTGCTGGCGCCAGTGCCATACAGACCTGCGTAGACGATCTTCAGAGCGATCACGCTGGCCAGGTCGTTGCGCACCATGTTCTCCACGTCGATGGAGGACTGGATCATCAGACGACGGCTGAAGTCGGTGTATGCAGCCACAGTGCGGGGCACCAGGCTCACCTGATCAACGGTCTGCTGGGACTCGGTGGGGGAACCGGACTCAGCCACCCAGTAGGCGGTAGCAGCGCCGGACTGGCGGGGGATAGCCACGTTGCCAGTCAGGCCGGTCAACACGGTGGCGCCAGCTTGATCCAGAGCCGAAGCGTTGCGGAGCAGGTCGATGAAGGAACCAGCATCCAGTTCAGTGGCGACCAGGTTGCCACCGGCAGATGCGGTGCCGACGTTCAGGTCGCGGCGCAGCACGTCCTGGGGAACGGTGATGCCGCGGGACTGACGGCCGAGCCTTGCAGCAGCAGCTTCAGATGCCTCGATCTCGAACGCAGCAGCCTCACGAGCAGCGCGATCGGTCGGGTTGGACAGATAGTTGATGGCGCGCAGGAAGGAGAAGCTGCGGCTCTCCTTTTCGCTAAGGCCGATTTCAGCGGCGCTCATGGTGACAGGCTCCTGGGGGATGTTCATTTTGTCCAGAACAGCCGCACGAGCCTCGTCGATAGAACGACCAGATTCGATCAGCTGCCGGCCGAGATCGGCCATCCCGTGCTTGTCGCACAGGGCGGAAATGTCAGCAATGCGCGAGCGCTCAGCCTCAGCGGCTTCAGCCCGCACCACTGCCAGATCAGGGGTGGTGTTTTCCATTGAAGGAATGGGATCGGGTGTTGGTGCTGCCGAAGCAGCTTCATCAGTAGGCTCCAGCGATCGGCCGATGCCTACGGTTTTGTCCGCCGGTACAGAGACCACTGAGATCTCATACGGCGACCAGGCAGTAGCAACAAAGTCGCCACTACCACGCTCCTCCATTTTGTCGATGGAGTAGCCAAAGGAAACATTCCTGAGAATGCCATCCTTCACATCACTCAGGATTTCCTGAGCAAATGCATTACGGCTGAACCGTACGCGTGCATAACCGCGACGGCGTTTGCCGTCGATGTATGCGCGCTCCACAACGCCGATCACGCGATCAGGGTTGTGGTTGAACAACAGCGGAGCGCTGTCATTCAGACGACTGAGATCAGCCGCCTTCGGTTCATGGCTAAGGATTTCGTTCCCGAAATACCGAGCCACCGGATACTCCGAGCTAAAAGGAAACTCGAAGGTCCGATCCTCGACCGCATCAAACTCGGTCAGCTCAGCACGCTGATACTTGCCCTCAAGAATCCGATCAGTTTCTTGCTCGATCTCACGATCGGCTTCGCCATCGCCAGTGGCTTCCTCAAATTCGATTGGATCAAAGCCATGCTCAGCCAGCCATGCGCGAGCCTCGGCTGGGCTGTACTGCGAACTGCGAAACCGAATCGCCTGGATCTCGCTCTCGCCTTCCTTGATCCCATAGATGAAATCAATCCCAGGACCACCCTCATCATTGACGCGCCGCAGCGAATCGTATTGATCGGGATCCTTCAATCGAGCAGCGTGCTCGTTCGGATAGGGGCGCTCTAACTCCACGGCGCTTCTGTCTTGTATTGCCTTGATTCTATCGGCCTTTGAATTAGCCCAACCCTGCCCAGCATCTCCACCCCACGCTGCCCACGCCACGCGGCCAGCGGATGGATAGCCATCCTCTCCAGGGCTAAAACCTTCGCCCTGCTTGTCCACCTCATGGCGAGCAAACCATGCCGCCATCGTGATCACCGTCTCGGCGCTCAATTCATCACCACTCAGGATCTGCCCAGCTCGCGTAGCAGCCACCTCAGTGCCACCAGCTTGGCCTTCAGCCTTCCAATCCCGATAGCGCTGAGCCTCCTCCCTCATGCCGTCAGTTGGCATCAGGTCCACTTCAGTGCCATTGATATTTGCCATCAGTCTCCCTGCAGTTGCTCGCTGAGATCCTCAGTCCCTTCCTCCTCGGGATACTCCTCCTCCTCAGCCATCGGCGGCTCAGTCTCCTCAAACGGTGCCTCAGTGCCCATCGGCCTTGCAGCCTGCACAGCGCCGCCTTCGGTCACTTCGCTCGGATCCGTATCGGTGACGATGTTCAACTCATCCAGCAACGCCAGTTCGTTCTGACGCATCAGCAGCACATCATCCAGATCACCACCTTGCTCTGCGATGACCTGTGAAAGGGTCTTGAAACCGCACCTCACAGCGGTCTTGTAGGCGTCCACTTCCTTCTGTGGATCCACCCATTCCCAGCTCCTGGGCACCCACTTGCTAGCGCGATAGCGGTCAGGGTTGCTCTCATAGCCAGGCAGGCTCAAGGCACCGCTGAGCACCGCCATCTCTAGCCATGCGTTGAACACCGGCTGATGAAAATTCTCGATCATGTACCGCTGCAGCACGCGATAGGCATCACGCTCCTCCAGCAGGCTCAATCTGCTGCTGCTGTAATTGCTCTCTGAGAAGTTCTTGCTGATGCTCTCAAAGCTCACGCCGATGCCAGCCGCCACAGCGCGCAGCATCGATCGTGTGAATGGCTCCAGCTGGCCATCAGGTGCGTTCATGTCCGGCACCGTCACGCTCTGGCCTGGGTCCAAATACTTGAACACACCAGGCTGAAACTCGCTCACGCGCTCGCCTTCGTAGACCTCATCAGCAGTCAGCTCACCCTCAGGGCTGGTGATGAATCCCATCAGCGCACTGCTAGCCCGTGCACGCACCAGCTCGGCCTCCTCATAGCCCTGCAGCATGTGGAGCCGCATCAGCGCCGAGGCGAACCATGTAACGCCGCGCGTTTGACCTGGCCGCTCCGGCAGGAACAGATGGATCACCTCATCAGCAGGCACGCGCACACGGCGCCCATTCGTGCGCGGGTTGCCCGCATACGTGTCGCCCGGATGGTTGGCATAGAAGTGGTACGCCTGCGGCCGCAGGTAGCCATCCACCTCGATGCCCATCCGCACCGTGTTGCCATCCCTGGCCTGCGGCACGTCGTCATCGATCAGATAATCCGCCTCCAGCAGCTGCAGCGCGAACGGCACCTTTGAATCGCCAAACGGCCGGCGGATCATCCTGATGAAGATCTCGCCGCTCTCCGCCAGGCTCCGTACCGCCAGGCGCTCGATGTCATGGAAGCCAAGAATGCCGCTCACATCACAGCGGCTCTTGTTCATCCACTTCTCGAACGCCTCATGGATCTGGGCGTTCATCGCCTCATCCAACCGCCCACCACGCAACATGCGCACCTGACCCTGATGCCGGATGCCGTGGCCAATCACGTTGTTCTGGATTGCACGCAGCGCCTGCTTCGCATAGTCCGAATCACGGCACAGCTGACGCGCCCGGTTGCGCAGCGCCTTAAAGCTCGACTTAATCTCGCTATCGGCGCTGGTGCCACTGGTCACCCAGTCGCTGGTCAATCTGCTCACACGCGCGCCCATGTACGCCCGTTGCCGCGGCCGAACCGGCTCAAATCCCATCGCCTTGAACAGCCGGGTGCGGAGTCCCATCAGAACCTCACGAACAGATTGAACGGATTGCCAAGACCATTAGCAACCATCTGTGCCTTTTGCTCGCGATTCACATCAGCCTTTAACTTTGTCTCCAGCGTCAGCAGATCGCTTAGGTCGTACTTGCTCAGGCTGCGATTGCCGATCGTGTATTGCTTGACAACACCACCATTCAAGATCGCGCGGATCGCCGCCTGCACTGCATCCAGATCCTTCTGCGCCTGCGTCCGGCCATCCAGTGCTGCAGGCGTCCCGGAATAGCTCAGCGCTGCCAGCACCAGCGACTGCCCGCTGCCCAGGGTGATCGTGCTGCCGGTCTTGGTCGCAACAGCCTGCCAGTACCAGGTCCCGGCATCAAACCCAGAGCTGGTCCCAGCCGCGATGCTGAACTGCCAGCCAGTCCCATAAGCAGTACCGACCACCGTCGCGCCTTCGCTCGCAGCGTTGAACCGCAGGTAGTAGGTCAACGTATAGCTGGCGCTATCGACCGCGTTCCCCAAATTGTCGACACCAGCATCATCCCGCCACTGGATCGTGTCGCCTGCTCTGATCTCGCTTGGGATGTTCACGGCCTACCAGTTGCTGACGAAGCTGCTAGCACCAACCGCGGTAGGCGGTCGTCTCTTCGATCTTAGCTCTGGCTTCTGCAATACTTCCAGCCGCTTCTCCAGCTGATCCCAGATCGTCCTGCGATCGTATCGCTGGTACATCAGGTTCAGCGCCGCATAGCTGTAGACGAGCGTATCCAACGCCTCGTTTCTCGCACTCGCCTTCTTCACCCATTCGCGTGTAGGGAAGCCTGAGCGGTTGTATCTCAACACCTGCTTCTCAGCCGTCAGTTGCTCGAAATACTCGGACGTAACCTCCATGTGAAAGTGCAGGTAACCAGCACCGGCTTCGTTGTGCTTCAACCTTCCGAACAGCGTGGTCTTGATCGTGTCCGTACCAACGGAGTACAGCAACGCCCCGCGCTTCAGTGTCTTGCCTTTGTAGTTCACATCCACCTTGCTCGGCTTGCCGATCGGTGGCTTCGCTCGCTGACTAGCACCCTTGATTGCAACCACACCCTGGCGGCCACGCTCCCTGGCGTACTGGTAGACCTCCGCTGAAAAGTGACCGCCACTATCTACAGCAATCACATCAGGGCGCATCTTTCCGCCACTGCTGTGCTCCCATTCCTTGAGCACCAGCTCGTCGAGCTGCTTCCATAGCTCCGGCCGACTCGGATCGCCATAGATCTCCTGGTGATCAATCAACCAGGCCTCCTCCTCGCGACCCCACGCCCACAGGGATACCGCCAGTCGATTGTCCTGCACGTCGACGCCAGCTGTCAGAGCCAGGCCGCCCTCAGGAATCACGCCAGGCTCGTAGTGTTCGCAGCGCCCCATCAGGCCATCAGCGCTCACCTTGCTCGCATAGTCCTCCTCCCATGTCTCACCGAGCACGGTGTTGACCCAAGTCTTCAGCCGCGGCGCATCGCCCTTGCTGCGTAGGAAGTCCTCCACCACCTCCTCCCAGCTCTTCCATCCCAGCGGGCTATAGAGCGACGACAGATGGAAACCAGCCGTCTTGCCATCGCCAGGCGCCGTCGACATCCATCGCCCATCAGTCAACATCTGAGTCTTATAAGACTCAGCAAAGCGTTCCTTGCAGTGCTCGCACTCATACAGCACCGTGCTCGGTTCGTTGTCGTCCCACTTCAGCTGCGGCCACTTCAGCCATTGCAGCGTTCCGCAGCATGGGCACGGCACGAAATACCGCCGCTGGTCTGACAGCAGAAACTCCGACTCGATCCGGCTGAACTCCTTCACCGTCGGCGTGCTTGTCATGAAGATCTTCCGCCTGCTGAAGGTGGTGCTCCGCCTTTCAGCCAGCGTCACCGGATCACCTTCCCCGTCCACATCAGTCGGGAAAGCATCCACCTCGTCGAGGAAGATGTGCCGACAAGGCGCTGACCGCAATCCAGTCGCGCTGTTGGCGCCCGTCAAGATCATCATCCCCCCTGCCCACTCCTTCGCGAACATCGTGTTTCCTGAATCCCGGCTCCTGGCCGGTGCGATGCGCTCGCTCAGGCATGGCGTCTCGCTGATCAAACTCTCCAGCCGCTGCTTGCTCAAGCGCTTCGCCATATCAACCGTCGGCTGCACCATCAACATCGGTCCACCGGCGTGCGCGATCACATAGCCAAGCCAGTTGCTCCCAGCCTCTGTCTTCCCGAGCTGGGCACCGGCCATCAGCACCACCCGCTGCACATTGCTGGTAGTGCTCAGTTCATCCATGATCTCCCGGAGGTAAGGCGTCCTGTCAGTCCGCCAAGGTCCAGGCTCCGCTGATGCCTTACCACTGAGCATCCGATGCTGGTCCGCCCACTGGCTCACCGTCAGCTCTGGCTCAAACTGCAGCGCATCAACACTCGCTGCAATCAATTCATCAATCGCCGTGGCCATTTAATCCCTCCAGTGCCTGTCCGATTTCCTTCAACAGCAGCGCGTGGATCTTGGCCTGGTCAGTTTCAGCCGCGACAATAGGCGCCACACGGTCGGGAATAGTACGCAGCGCATCCCGCACACCCATGTGCAGCTTGGCCAGCTTCAACTTCAACTCAGCCTTGTCAACCAGCTTCGCGCTGCGCTGCTTAAACTCCAGCTCGCTCAGCTTCGCCGCAAAGGCCTCCCGTATCGCACGGCTCCTGGCAAAGCTCGGAATCGCGCGCTCATCAGCCTGCTGCCGTCGCAAGCTCTCGTCAATCTGAGTGCCAGGGGTTCGCCCACCTCGATCAGGCGATTTGGCCGCGGCGATCTCTCGATCTAATGCCTGCGGATCAGGGATCACATAGCTACGCCCCTCACGCTTCAACGTCGTCAGCCGACCATCCTGCGCCCAGCGCGCCAGCGTCTGATAGCTCTTGCCCCTGCTCTCTGCATACTCGCGCAGATTCATTCGGCGCCCTCAAGCACAGCCAGCTTACCCGTGAACTGCTGCCACCGCTGCACAATCACGTCGCAATAGCGCGGATCCAGCTCCATCAGCCTGGCCTGGCGACCTGTCTTCTCACACGCAATCAGCGTGCTGCCGCTGCCGCCGAAACCGTCGAACACCAACTTGCGTTTGGGGTGGTCCTGAAGCGCCATCTCAATAAGTTCAATCGGCTTCATCGTTGGATGCAGTGTGTTGCGCTGGCGTTTGAGCTGCCAGACATCTCCGCGAACCGTGGACTGCCCACCAAAAGGTCCGTGGTAGAAGATGATTTCGTGCTGTTTGTAGTACAAGTCAAGATTCTGAGCTGGGTTCACCTTGTCCCAGACAATCATTGCCTTAGCTGGCCTGCTGAGCTCAGCCATCGCCTGTTTGAACAGGTGCGCGTATTGCCAAGAGCAGCAGACTTACATCACCTCGCAAGGCATGACAGTGCTGCGAAGAAAGTCCAAGAACTCTTCATCGCTCATCTTGTCGTTGGCGATCTTGTCGAACTTGGCGCCCATGTCCTGATAACCGATGTTGTAGGGCGGATCCGTGAACACCAAGTCCGGGGTCTTCCCACAGAGCAGCTTGTCGAGATTGAGCGGGTCGCTGCTGTCCCCGCACATCAGCCGGTGCTTTCCCAGCAGCCACACATCCCCTGGCTTGGTGATCGGCTCCTCAGGTATCTCCGGCACCGCTTCCTCGTCCGCATCCTCAGGCGGCAACTCCTCCACCTCAGGCAGCAGATCGCTCAGCTCCTCATCGCTGAAGCCAATCACGCTTAGATCGAAATCATCAGCCACCAGATCCTGCAGCTCGGTGCGCAGCAGCTCCAGGTCCCAGCCAGCGTTCAGCGCCAGCTGGTTGTCCGCCAAGATGTACGCCCGCCGCTGACGGTCGCTCAGGTGATCAAGCACCACCACCGGCACCGTGCTCAGTCCTAACTCCTGCGCAGCCTGTAGTCGGCCATGACCGGCGATAATCCCGTCGCTGGAATCCACCAACAACGGATTGGTGAAACCGAACTCCACGATCGACGCAGCGATCTGCGCTACTTGCTCCGCGCTATGCGTCCTTGCGTTTCGTTCATACGGCTTAAGTCGGCTTAATGGCCACAATTCGATCCGCTGCGCCATCTGGATGGTCAGCTTCGGGTCGGTCAAAACGCTTATTGCGATTGCGTCTCATTAAAGCAGTTTCAGAAATCTGGCGCTAGCCAATCAGGTTGCTTAACGACCTAAAGGCGGTGGAAACTGGCTGACTATCGTGACTGGGAAAC
>OGVZ01000035.1_pt1 | contig 17015 bp, 24 predicted proteins | sample 1575881 | NCBI WGS metagenome assembly OGVZ01 (sample SAMN07581520, study PRJEB24739) | freshwater metagenome | place: Singapore | collected 2015-01
CAAAGATTCTTAAGAACATTCGAGAGTTTGAACCTGTGGGTGTTGGGATGGAGCGAGGGACAGTACGTAACGCTGTACTACCCTATCTTAGCGATTTGATGCGAGCAAACAACGTTTACGCTCATATTCAAGATCTAACGCATGGTGGTAAACAAAAGACTGAACGAGTTGTCTGGGCACTACAAGGACGATTCGAACACGGTAAAGTAATACTAAACGAAGACGAAGACTGGCGAGAGTTTACGGATCAGTTGTTAATGTTCCCGACTCCTCAGGTGCACGACGACTTAGTGGATGCTCTGAGTTATGTTGACCAGCTTGCTGTAACGTCCTACTTTACTGACGATGAAGAAGAAGAGTACGAACCAACCGATTTCATTTCTGGCTATTAAGGAAAAACATGGACTACGAAAAAGAGAATGAATATGTTCCTCTAAACTTTGAGGAACTTAGTAAGAACCCAGCAGTTTGGGAAGTCATGAAAGAAGAAATGAACTACCTCAGTGGTGATTGTCTGATGAAGATTATTACTGCTGCTAAAGAGCAGGGAATGAAAGACGACAAGATCTTTATGCCAAAGGTAGTAGCGATGGAAATTGAATTTGCAGATGTATTCGAATCATCAATCGACGATACTACGAAGGAACTGTAATGGCAGAGTTTAAAGAAGATCCAGTAACAGAATACGATCGTGAACTGGTTGCTTTCGTTGTAGATCATACTACTCGATGGAGAGACCATCGTGATGTAAATTATTTAGACAAATGGGAAGAATATGAAAGACTATTCCGAGGGATCTGGGATGGGGCTGACAAGACACGTGAGTCCGAGAGATCTCGTATTATTACTCCTGCGTTGCAACAAGCGATCGAGGGCAAACAAGCTGAGATTGCTGAAGCTGTCTTTGGTCGTGGTGAGTTCTTTGACATTGTTGACGATCGGAACGATTCAGATCCTACAGACATTGCGTTAGTACGTCAACAGATGCACGAGGACTTTAAGTTCTCGAAGATCAAAAAAGCCTTAGATGATATTATTCTCTTAGGCGAACTATACGGTACAGGTATCGGTGAGATTACCGTAGAAGAAAAAACTGTAATGACTCCTGCTACCCAACCTATTCCTGGTTCTAGCATGGCAGCGATTGGTGTACGTGAAGAGAAGAAGTTCATGGTACAGCTCAATCCGATTAATCCTCGTAACTTCCTCATTGACCCTAACGCTCGTGATATCGAGTCATCCTTAGGTGCTGCTATTGAGGAATACATGCCTTACTTTAAGATTGTTCAGGGTATGGTTGATGGTACATATCGTAAAGTAGGAATCACTCCTAGCTACAATGACATGGACTTAGAGCCTGTACAAGAGATGTCGCCTAAGCAGGACGACAAAGTACGAGTCATTCGTTACTATGGTAAAGTTCCTCGTGAGTACCTTGAGAATTTGAAGAAGCAAGACGGAGAAGAAGTCGTAGACTTATTCCCTGAAGGCTCGATGGCTGAAGACTACCAAGACATGGTTGAAGCAATTGTTGTGATTGCTGATGACCAATGGCTCTTAAAAGCTGAAGAAAATCCTTACATGATGAAGGATCGTCCTTTGGTTGCCTATCAAGCTGACTCGATGCCTGGTCGTTTCTGGGGTCGAGGTACTGCTGAGAAGGGCTATAATATGCAAAAAGCGATTGATGCTCAGATCAGAAGCCACCTAGACAGTCTTGCTTTGACTACTGCTCCCATGATGGCGATGGATGCTACTCGTCTACCTCGTGGTGCTAAGTACGATGTGAAACCTGGAAAGAACCTCCTCGTCAATGGTAACCCCAATGAGATCATGATGCCGTTTAAGTTTGGCAACACTGATCCATTGAATATGAACACTGCCAATATGTTCCAAGGAATGCTCTTACAAGCCACTGGAACGATTGATAGTACAGCTATGCCTGACAAGGTTGCCTCAGGTGAAGCCTCAGGTGCTGGCTTGTCTATGGCTCTGTCAGGCTTGATGAAGAAGAATAAACGTACCTTAATCAATTTCCAAGAAGACTTCCTCATTCCATTTATCACCAAAGCTGCTTGGCGATTCATGCAGTTTGATCCAGACCGTTACCCAGTCAAAGATTTTGTGTTCTTACCTGTCTCTACTCTAGGAATGGTGGCTCGTGAGTATGAACAACAGCAAATGATGGGTCTAATGTCTACCTTAGGAGCTCAGTCTCCTATCGTTCCTCTGCTTTTACAGGGTGTAATCCAAGGTTCTAGTATTGGAAACCGTGAAGAAATCGTAGCAAGCCTCCAGCAGATGTCACAACCTGATCCTATGCAGCAACAAATGCAGCAGTTGGCTCTAGCTACGGCTCAGGCACAGCTCCAGAAGACCCAGGCAGAGGCTGCTAAGGCTATGGCTGAGGCTCAAAAAGCTGGTGCTCAGGCTCAGGCAGTACCTGTTGAAGCTCAGGCTAAGGTCTTGGCAGCAGCGTCTAAAAATACTGCAGATCCAATGGCTGATGAGTTCGAAAAACGCATGAAAATTGCTGATAGACTCATCAAAGTGGAGGATATTAAGTCCAATGAACGGATTGCTGAACTACAAAATCTAGCAAAAATGCCTAGGGGTATTGACAATTTACAATAATTGTGGTATAATATTAAGTATATATTAACACAATAAACTCTCCTTGTCAAGGAAAAAGAGTATGAATCGAGAATTACAGGATTATTACGAGAACAGATTCTCAATGATGGCTACCCAAGGGTGGAAGGATCTGTTAGAAGATTTAGATATGATGCTCAAAAGTACTGATACCTTAAGTGGTGTAGATACTGAGCAACAACTCTGGTTCAGAAGGGGAGAAATCTCTATCATGACCTGGATTAAGAATTTAAAAGAATCAAGCACAGAAGTCTATGAGCAACTCCAAGAGGAATCTGAGAATGCCAAGACGAATGTTTGATTTTGAATGTAAGAATTCACACATCACTGAGTCCTTCGTCGATATAGACACAAAAGAAGTTCAGTGTGGTGAGTGTGGCGAGACTGCTACTCGCATTCTTTCCTCTCCTCGGTTAGGGCTTGACCCTATCTGTGGAGATTTCCCTAGTGCTACTGCACGATGGGCAAAGATGAGAGCTGAGAAGCTGGCATTGGAAAGAAAAACAACAGCAAACCACGGCTCGTAAATGGACTCTTGACCACCGAGCTATTTTTTAAATGTCCTAAAATCGCATTGCGACAGGAGAATATACATGGCTGCTAATTTTATCGAACTGCAAGAAGAAGTAACTGACGAGAAGTACACTGATCCAACAAAAGACGAGAGTACAACCCCAGTCCCTACTGAAGAGATGGTAGGACAACCTGAAGAGATTGCTCCAGTACCAGACTTACCTGAGAAGTATCGTAATAAATCTCTAGATGAGATTATCAGGATGCATCAAGAAGCCGAGAAATTAATCGGACGACAGGCACAAGAGGTTGGTGAAGTACGTAAGTTAGCTGACTCGCTTCTAAAGCAACAACTCGAACAGAAGCACGACAAACAGCCAAGTAAAGCACAAGAGATTGATTGGTTTGAAGACCCTGAGTTAGCTGTAAAACAGGCTGTAGAGAATAATCCAGTTCTCAAGAAGCTGCAAGAAGAGCAAGCTAAACAAGCTCAGCTCGTAGCACTGCAGACAATTGAGAAGGCACATCCTGATTTTATGCAGATCGGAAATTCAGAAGACTTCCAGAAATGGGTAAGTGCTTCTAAAGTCCGTACTCAGTTGTTTGAACAAGCTTCGAATTATGATGTTGATTCAGCGATGGAACTGCTAGAGACTTACAAGTCTTTACGCAACATCAAACAGCAACAAGCTGAGACAGTTAAAGCTGCTGATGAATCACTGAAGAAAACAGAAGAAGAAGTTCGTAACAAAACACTGAAAGCTGCAGCAGTACAGCAAGGTGGTACAGGGGAATCAACGAAACCTGTTTATCGTCGTGCAGATCTTATTCGCTTAAGAATGCAAGACCCAGCTCGATACGAAGCAATGGCAGATGATATTCTCCAAGCTTACGCAGAAGGCAGGGTACGTTAATAATTTTAATTTAGGAGATTTTAAAAATGGCTTTAACTACTGCTGCATATCCTGGTGGTTCATCCACCATCGTTAACAAGACCAATGCTGATAAGTTTATTCCAGAGATTTGGTCTGATGAAGTAATCGCTGCATACAAGAAGAACCTAGTCTTGGCAAACCTCGTCAACAAAATGACGATGCGTGGTAAGAAGGGCGACACGCTCCATATTCCTAAGCCAACTCGTGGTGCTGCTTCTGCTAAGGCAGCTAACACCGTTGTCAACATTCAAGCTGACACCGAGAGCGAAGTTCAGGTTGTTATCAACAAGCACTTCGAGTACTCACGTTTCATCGAGGACATCGTCGAAGTTCAAGCTTTGGCTTCTCTCCGTCGCTTCTACACTGAAGATGCTGGTTACGCTTTGGCTAAAAAGGTTGACGATGAGCTCTTCGCTTTGGGTCAAACCTTTGGTGATGGTACTTCTGACTGGACTCATAGCAACAGCTATTACATCGACGCTTCTACTGGTCTCACAGCTTACGCTGAAGACACTGTAGTTCCTGCCGACGTATTCACTGATGCTGGTTTCCGTGCTTTGATCAAGTTGGTTGACGATGCTGATGTTCCTATGGACAATCGCTTCTTCGTTATTCCTCCTTCGTTGCGTTCTGCAATCATGGGTATTGATCGTTACAACAGCTCTGACTTCGTTGATGGTCGTGGTGTTCAGAATGGTCAGATCGGTACGCTCTATGGTATCGACATCTACGTTTCGAGCAACTGCCCTGTTATCGAGACTGATGCTCAGAACACTGCAACTGCTGGTGGCGACATCAAGGCTGCTATCCTTGCTCATAAAGATGCAATGGTATTGGCTGAGCAGATGGCTGTTCGTTCACAGACTCAGTACAAGCAAGAGTATCTCTCGACTCTGTACACCGCTGACACCCTCTTCGGTGTTAAGACTGTACGTCCTGAGGCTGGTTTCGTACTCGCTGTTAACGCTTAGTAGTAACTCTCAAGACTCTCTAGCTTCGGCTAGGGAGTTTTGTTTAAGTGCATTCACTGAGTGTATTTAAACAAATCAAGGAGATCGTTGAATGGGTATTTATCGTGGAGCAGGTGGCTCAGGCGACGCAGTCAATGACGCATCAAGTGAAGCATTAATCACAATTCAAGCAAGAGACGCTGCAATTGCTGCACAGGCTGCTGCAGAGGCAGCTCAAACTGCTGCAGAGTTAGCAGAAACCAATGCAGAAACTGCAGAAACTAACGCAGAGACTGCAGAGACTAACGCTGAAACTGCTGCTACTAACGCTGCATCATCTGCATCGGCTGCTTCTACTTCCGCATCTAATGCTGCAAGTTCTGCTTCTGCAGCTTCTACTTCAGCCACTAACGCTTCTAATTCTGCGTCTGCAGCGTCTACTTCAGCAACAAACGCAAGTAACTCTGCTAGTGCTGCTGCTACGAGTGCTACGAATGCAAGCAACTCAGCATCTGCTGCGTCTACTTCAGCATCTAATGCTGCTACCTCAGAAAGCAACGCAGCTACTTCAGCGTCTAACGCAGCATCTTCCTATGATTCATTTGATGATCGTTACTTAGGTGCTAAGTCTTCTGCTCCTACACTAGACAACGATGGTAATGCCTTATTGACTGGTGCATTATACTTCAACACTAGCACCAATGAGATGAAAGTTTGGAGTGGCTCTGCTTGGTTAAACGCTTATGCTTCGTTGTCTAGTGCGTTATTAGCCACAAATAACTTATCTGATTTAAACAATACAGCAACTGCTCGTGCTAATTTAGGTGTCGCAATTGGTACTAATGTACAAGCCTGGGATGCTGATTTAGATACATGGGCTACAAAGACTGCTCCGTCTGGAACAGTTGTAGGAACTACTGATTCTCAGGCTTTAACAAATAAGACAATTAGCGGGGCTAGTAATACATTATCTAATATTGGTAATAGTTCCTTAACAAACTCAAGTATAACTATTAATGGAACGGCTACAAGTCTGGGCGGTTCAATTAGTGTAGGCACAGTTACAAGCGTATCTGCTACTTCTCCAGTATCTTCGTCTGGCGGGAATACACCTACAATAAGCTTAGCTTCTGGGTACGGAGACACACAAAATCCTTATGCTTCTAAGACTGCTAATTTCTTTTTAGCTGCTCCTAACGGAAGTGTAGGAGTTCCATCCTTTAGAGCAATTGTTGCAGCGGATATTCCAACATTAAATCAAAACACTACAGGAACTGCTTCGAATGTAACAGGCACAGTAGCTATTGCGAATGGCGGGACAGGCGCATCTACATTTTCTTCAAATGCAGTATTGCTTGGTAACGGAACTTCCTCATTTCAAACTGTAGCTCCAGGTGCAAATGGTAATATACTTACATCAAACGGAACTACATGGACATCTGTAGCACCAACAGCATCAGGAAGTTTTGATGCTGGCACTCGAATGATTTTTGCTCAAACTTCTGCCCCTACTGGGTGGACTAAAGACACCACAAATTACAACAATCACGCATTACGGGTGGTAACAGGTGCAGCAAGCACAGGTGGTTCTGTAGATTTTACGACGGCGTTTACTTCTCAAGCTGTTGCTGGTACGGTAGGAACTTCTGGAGCTACAACGCTTTCTACATCACAGATACCAAGCCATACGCATTCTTATACAGCAATGGGTGCTAATTGGGGTCCTGATGGGGCGGCTGAACCTACTGCACCAACGGGCGCTACTACAGGAGCAACAGGTGGAGGGGGATCACATACTCACTCAGGTGGTACATTTACTGGAACGGCAATTAATCTAGCCGTTAAATATCTTGATGTCATTACAGCGACTAAAAACTAATGAAAATTGAGCCAAAAGATAATTGCCCACTTGATAACTTTAATCCATGCCGTCAGTTGGACTGTGCGTGGTTTATTAAGATTCAAGGCAAAAATCCCCAAGATGGTAAAGATATTGAGGACTGGGGTTGTTCAATGGCGTGGCTACCAATTATGATGATTGAGAATAGTCAAATGCAACGCCAAACTGGTGCGGCAGTAGAATCGTTTAGGAACGAAATGGTGAAGTCTAACGAGGTTGGTCAAAGGGTTTTATTAGCAGCTGCTGGCGTACCCCAGCAAGCGCAACAGATGATTTTGGAGAGTAAATAATGAAGATTACGATTATTCTGAGTGATGGTGCTGTATACAAAGATGGCTATTCTTATAGTGGACTAGACCTTTCTTCTGCCCCCGCAGATGTTCATGCACTCCAGTTCAACGACGCAACCAGCAAAGGCTGGATTGAGTTTAAAGACGATGACTTTGGTAATAAACCAAACAACCAACCTATTACCGAATTGCCTAGTTGGGCAAATGACTGCCTAACTAAATGGGATGAAGCCAAAGTCGCAGAAGAAGCAACAAAATTACAAACAGACAAAGATAACATTATTGAATAATAATACAATATTATGGCTGACATTGATCCTGTAGAATACGGTAAACTCGTACAAGCAGTAGAGAACTTAGAATCTAAAGTAAGTACGATGGAGTACGACATCAAGAAACTCGTAGCAATGGCTGAGAGATCTAAAGGATCTTTGTGGGCTATCATGGGAGCTGCCTCAGTATTCGGTGGTTTTGTAACTTGGATTGCTGACTTGGTGTTTAAAAAATAACATGGGACGACCACACTCCGTAGGAAAAGACTTAGTAGCGAATACTAAGACTACTATGTTTACTGTACCAACAAGGAATATTGCTCGTTGGAGTTTATTGTTTGCTACGAATCACAGTGCATCTTCTAAGTGGTTTTCATGCTGGTGGTACGATGCTAGTGAAAATACTGAAATTGAAGTACTTTCTGAATACGCTATAACAGCTAAGAATTTTCTAAGGATAGATGGAACAGCTTATGTGGTATTAGACGAAGGTGATGAGATCAGAGTACAGTCAGAGACAGGATCGACAACCACTTGCATTATTACTGTCGAGTTAGAACAACGCAGCACAGTACAACAGTTTAATTAAGGAGTAATCATGCCACTCGCTAAAGGTAAATCACAGAAGACAATCAGCAAGAACATCTCTAAGCTGGTCAAAGAAGGTCGTCCACAGAAGCAAGCAGTAGCAATTGCTTTACAAACTGCTAAAGTTAAACCCAAGAAGAAAGGAAAGTAATATGCCAATGGTCGGAGAAAAGAAATTCCCATACACTGCTAAGGGTAAGAAAGAAGCAAAGCAATACGCTAAGAAAGTAGGAACTACTCCTAAGGCTAAACCAATGAAGAAGATGGGTGCAAAGCGTGGCTACTAAGCCAAAGTCTAAAGTCAACCAAGCTGGGGTTTACACTAAACCTACTATGCGTAAGAACTTGTTTAACAAGATTAAGGCAGGTAGTAAAGGCGGAGACCCTGGTGAATGGTCAGCAAGGAAGGCTCAGATGTTAGCTAAGGAATACAAAGCTAAAGGTGGTGGGTACAAATCATGAAGAATCCTCAACAGTCTCTTAAGGATTGGACAGCACAGAAGTGGAGAACTTCAGATGGTTCACCTAGTAAAGGTAAGAAGCGTTACCTACCAGATGCTGCTTGGAAAGCACTAACTCCTGCAGAGAAAGCTGCTACGAATAAAGCTAAGGCTGCAGGTAACCGAGCAGGTAAACAATTCGTTAAGCAACCAAAGAAGATTGCTAAGAAGACAGCGAGTTACAGATGATTAAAAAAGGTAAAGAAACATTCTCTGGCTACAACAAGCCTAAGCGTACTCCTAATCATCCGACTAAGTCCCATGCTGTATTGGCTAAGTCTGGAGATACGGAGAAGCTTATTCGCTTTGGTCAACAAGGTGTAAGCGGAGCAGGTTCAAACCCTAAGACCCCAGGAGAGAAGGCTAGACAGAAGAGCTTCAAAGCTCGCCATGCTGCGAATATCGCTAAAGGTAAGCTCTCTGCTGCGTATTGGAGCGATAAGGTGAAATGGTAATAAAATCAAAGACTTACACAAAGAACTGTCCAAAGTGTGGAAGTTTACAAAGCTATGGACGCAAGGGACATTTAGACTCTGCTATTCGTGGTAACTGGTTGTGTAAATCCTGCAGCAATCATTCAAATAATTTTAAAGGTAAGTACGAGCTTATTCCTATTACGTGGTTTGAAGTAAAGAAACGTGGAGGCATATCTAGAGGATATCAGTGGGATTTAACCATTGAGTTTCTTTGGGACTTGTATCAGAAGCAAGGAGGAGTCTGTGCTTTGTCTGGTTTACCTATTGGGTGGGCTGAGAAGGGACTCACAGCTACTGCCTCTATAGACCGTATAGACAGCTCTGAAGGCTACTTAAATGGTAATGTCCAGCTAGTGCATAAAGACATTAACTTTATGAAGCAGCAGTACGATCAGGATAAATTTATAGCATTGTGTAAATCCGTAGCAGATCACTCAGGGTATTGACTTTTAACCAATTTTATGGTATAATATATTATGGCATCGATGAACTATATCCAACTTGTAAATGACGTACTCGTCAGGCTGCGTGAGCCAGAGGCTTCCTCGGTTTCTGACACTGCCTATGTCAAGCTTATCGCTAAGTTTGTCAATGATTCAAAGCGTGTCGTAGAAGACTCCTATAACTGGAATAGTTTGTCTGAGACACTAACTGCAGACACAACTGCTGAGTTATTTAACTACGTCTTAGAAGGATCTGGACAAAGGTTCAGAGTTATCGATGTTATTAATGATACTCAGAATACCTTCGTTGAATTAGCTTCTACTAAGTGGATGGATCAACAGTTCTTAATGACTACTCCTCAGCGTGGCTCTCCTCAGTATTATAACTTTAATGGCACAGATTCTAACGGAGATACTCAAGTAGATCTCTATCCTATTCCTAATGGTGTCTATAATATTCGTTTTAACATTATTAAACCACAAGAACCTTTAGTAGCTAATGCTGATGTGTTGCTTGTTCCTCCTGAGCCAGTGATCTTAGGAGCATTAGCAAGAGCTCAAGCAGAGCGTGGTGAGGACGGAGGAGTACAGGCAGGAGAGACCTATCAACTCATGCGTCAAAGCTTAGCAGATGCTATTGCATTAGAGTCTGGTCGTTACTTAGAAGAACAGCAATGGGACTGGGTCTAAATGGCAAGTCAACTACAGACAGCTTCTATAGCTGCTCCTGGGTTTTACGGATTAAACACCCAAGAGTCTAGCATTACATTGTCTTCAGGGTTTGCTCTGAAAGCACAAAACTGCGTCATTGATAGATATGGTCGTATTGGTGCTCGTCGTGGATGGACACCAGTAAACACCACTGTCAACACAGATTTAGGTGCAGCAAATCCAGTAGAATTTTTATTTGAAGTAGTTACTGGTGGCGGTACAGAAGTACTAAGTGCTGGTAATAATAAGTTATTCGTGGGATCTACTACGATGACTACTAAAACAGTACGTAATGCAGATAACAGTGGTAATGCTACATATACTATCACTGCGAATAACTGGCAAGGTGCTGCTCTGTCGTATGGTGATGTAAACGATTTTCAACCTCATGTCTACTTAGCACAAGCTAGTCATCCAATGTTAGTGTGGCATGAGTTACCAGTTTCAGGTGGTGCTTTTGATGCTCATGATAGCGGGACTTATGGCTTTCAGCGGGTTGGCGACGCAGCTAAATTGCCAGCCAACCACACAACCTCTACATTCATGCCGAGTTGGGTCTTATCCGCTTATGGCAGGATTTGGTGTGGTGGCATCTCAGGCGATACCCAGACTGTCTATTTCAGTGACTTACTAGAAGGTACTGATTTTAAGAATGGTTCTGCTGGTTTCTTGAACTTAGATGAAGTGCTACCTAACGGTGATCCAGTAGTAGCTGCTGCAGCACATAACGGATATATTATATTCTTTGGTAAGAAGAATACAGCTATCTATGCTAATCCATTAGATACTGCTGCGTTAACATTAGTAGAAGTATTAAGTAATGTAGGATGTATTGCTCGTGACTCTGTACAAAGTATTGGTACAGATGTTATCTTTTTATCTGATGCAGGAGTTCGTAGTCTACAGCGAGTCATCCAAGAGAAGTCGCTACCAATGCGAGATATCTCTAAGAATGTTCGTGATGATCTGATGTCTGCTGTAGCTTCTGAGACAGACTTGACTAAGATCAAGAGTATTTATTTTGAGCGTGATGCATTTTATTTATTAACACTACCTACAACTAAGTTTGTATATTGCTTTGATACCAGAGCAGCGTTACAAGACGGAGCTATGCGGGTAACTATTTGGGATAGTATTGAACCTAAAGCATTTGCTACTACACAAGATAGAAATTTATTGATTGGTAAGCCTGGATATATTGGTAAATATTTTGGACATAGCGATAATAATACATCTTATCGTTTACAGTATTTTACTAATTATTTTGATTTCGATGCTGCAACAGCACTAAAGATATTAAAGAAGATTGGCTGGGTATTGATTGGAGGAACAAACCAATCAGTAGCTATTAAGTGGGGTTTTGATTATAGTGAAGGCTATCAAGCTACTACCTATAACTTAGAGACTGCTGTAGTCTATGAGTATAATATTGGTGAATATAATATTGCTGAATACTCCTCAGGTATTGTCTTAGATAGATTTAGTATTAATGCAGGTGGAGCAGGTACAGTAATGCAGTTAGGCTTAGAAGCTGACATCAACGGTAATCCATTATCAATACAAAAGATTGACGTAGGAATTAAACAAGGGAAGACACTAGTATGAGTAACTATGTAAAAGCTACTAACTTTACAGCTAAAGATAGCCTACCTTCAGGCAATGCTGGAAAGATTATTAAAGGAACTGAGCTCGATACTGAGTATACAGCTATCGCTTCAGCTATTTCTTCTAAGGCAGACTTAAATAGTCCTGCTCTTACAGGAACTCCTACTGCTCCTACGGCTGCTGCAAATACAAACACAACTCAAGTAGCTACTACTGCTTTTGTACAGACAGCATTATCAGGAGCTTTTAGTACTGGTATGATTATGATGTGGTCTGGTACAATCGCTACGATTCCTACAGGCTGGGTATTGTGTAATGGTTCTAACGGAACTCCTGATCTTCGTAATCGGTTTGTAATTGGAGCACATAGTGATTCTGCTGGTGTTGCTTATTCTACTGTAACTGGAAGTAATACAACTTCTGGTGGTACTAAAGATGCAATTGTTGTAAGTCATACACATACTGCAACTGTTACAGATCCAGGACATGCTCATACTTTCTCAGGTACTTTAGCTAAGACTGATACGGTTAGTGGTGGTGGTATCACAATTAAGACCAGAGAAGACGGAACTACTACAACTTCAACAGTCACGACAGGTATTACGGTTGCTAATAGCACTGAAGGTTCTAGCGGTACAAATCAGAACTTGCCTCCATACTACGCATTAGCGTATATTATGAAGACCTAAGATGAAAGTACCAGTAGTCCTTAGACAAGACTACACGATGTCCTTAGAGTTGTTTGAAGGAATGTTGTGGTTTCATACAGATGTCCTGAAGTGGACACCAGAAGTAAAACAGAAGTATTTAGAAGATTTAGATTTATTACAATATTTAGTAAGTGTTCCATTAGTAGCATTAGTTGCTGAGACTAATACAAAGCTTGCAAAGTTTGGAGAAGTAACAGGATGGAAGAAATTTGATAAGGTAGTTTTTAACGAAGTGAAATACGATATTTATTCTAGGAGCAAATAATGGGCGGTGTCGTTAGAAGTGTCGCTAATATATTCACAGGAGCAGACGAAACTCAGCGAGCAGGTTCTGAAGCTGCTAGTCAGATGCGTCAAGCATCTAGAGAGGGAGCTGCTGCTGCTGCGTTCAGACCAGTAGGGATGACTACTCGGTTTGGTACGTCTCAGTTCACTCGTGAAGTAGATCCTGCGACAGGTATTCCTTATATCTCTTCTGCTGGATATACTCCTGCACCTGAGTTTGCTAGACTACAAGACAGGCTCTTTGCAAGTTTTGCTCCACAACTAAGGTATGCAGAGACTGCTGGAGAACAACTACAACCATTAGCTCCTGCGTCTGAGCGTTTATTCCGTTTAGGAGAGCAATACTTAGCTCCGAGTCCAGAAGAAACTGCTCAACAATATATTCAATCACGTCAGGCTTTGCTCCAGCCATTACGTGAACAACAGTTTGCAGGATTACGTAGTCGTTTATTTGGTTCTGGTCGTAGTGGCTTAGGTGTTCAGACTGGCACAGGTCGTGCTCCTGCGTCTCCTGAGATGCAAGCATATTTTAATGCATTAGCTGCACAAGATTTACAATTAGCTGCTGAAGCTGAACAAGCAGGACAACAACGTGTTGCTTTTGGTACTGGTTTATTTGGTACTGGTGCTAACTTACTCGGAACACAATACGGAACATTGTCACAAGCTTATCAGCCATTACTTGGTACATTAGGTGTATCTGGACAAGTCGAACAGATGGCTCAGTTACCATATCAGTTAGGTATTCAATTAGGTCAAGCTGCTCAGCCAGGTGCTCAAACTGCTGCTAATATCTTTACTGGCGGTCAAACTCAAGCAGCACAAACTCAGTACGGTGCTACGGCTGCAGCGAATGCTGCTAATGCTGGTTTCTGGAGTGGTTTGTTACAAGGCGGTGCAAACATTTATGCACGAAGTGCTGGTAATACTGGTATGCGTGGACAAACCCCAACTGCTTAATAAGGATAATCATGGCTACTACATTCGCTAAAGGTTTATTTGGAGTCGATCCTGCAGAATACTCTATGCAGCAACAAAAGCTATGGTCTAATCTGTATGCACAAGCTAGTTCTCCTTATGAAAAGATGGGTCTTGCTTTAGCACAGATCGGAGGAACTGCATTAGGTTTAGACGAAACAGCAGTAGATCGTAAGATCGCTGATATATCTAAAGTACTAAACGATATTGGTGCACAATACCAAGTAGGTACTGCAGAGTATTACAAGGCTGTCGCTGATGCATTGCCTCCTCAATATGCTGACGCAAAAGCCTCAGCAATGGCTGAGTTTATTAAATTCAAACAGGCTGAGACTAAGACATATACTGATGCTGTGAAAGCAATCAAAGATAATCCAGAAGTAGTTGATACTTTTGCTGATCCTTTGAAAGTAAACATCCTCAAGAAAGCAACAACTAAAGGATGGAGCGAAGAAGAAGTTCCAGTTCCTACGACTCCTGCTGAGATGGATAGCTTTGTTAAGAAATTTGGATTGACTGCTGATCCTGATTATCGTCGCTTCAATGCTATGTATAAAGTAGCTGAGAAAGAAAAAGGAAAAGAGAAACAAGAAGAAGAAAAGCGTGGTCTTGATATTCAAAACACTAAAGTAATAATTGAAAAGAATCTCAAAGAATTAAAAGAAATTGGTAATGATTTTAAACAAGGTGCTCGTTGGAACGAAGAGCGTGAAGCTGCTATTAAACTTCTAACTGCTAATGGTATTGATTGGACTAAGGAATTAAGTAGACGTGATAGAATGAATCCTGAGCTAGTAACTGCTCAGAAGTTAGCTCTACGTAATCCTTGGACAGGTGCTGCAGCAAGTACTATTACTCCTCCTAGAGAAGTAGTTCCTCCACCTCCTGCTGGTAAACGAACAACACAACAAGCTGCTCCAGCACAATCTGGATGGTCTGCCACAGTTAAATCACCTTCAAAACCATAAGGAGCTTCAATGCCAGTGTTTGAAGTAAAAGCACCTGATGGTGCTATTATCGAAGTCAACGCTCCTGAAGGTGCAACTGAAGCACAAGCTATTGCATATGCTCAACAGCAGTATAATCCTTCTACAAAGCAAGCCCCTGTTGCTGATCCGTTAGTAGCTGAGACAAACAAAGCTGCTATTGATCGTATTGCTCAAGCAATCCCTGAGCCAGTTAAAGAGATTGCTAGTAAGATTAGTAATGTTGTGAAAGCTGGTTACAATGCTTTGCCTGAGGATGTGCAGAAGGCAGGTAAAACTACTGGTAACTTCCTGCTAGATTCTATCGAGATCCTTAGTCGTCCCTTCCAAGCCACTGCTGGCTATCTAAAAGCTATCGGACAAACCCCTGAGTTCAAGAGTGGTGCTCCTATTTGGGATATATTGTCAGACGATAACTTAAGAAAAGCTCAGTTAGCTAGTATTCGTGGTATTAAAGGCGAAGAAAAAACTACATTCCAAGAAGCATTGCCTGAGGATTTTAGGAGAAACAATCCTGTTAAGTCTATGTTACTTGGTTTTATGGGCGATGTTATTATTGATCCACTTAAAGCAGGAACTGTTAAACCTTTCTTTGATGCAACTAAGACGGCTGCTAAAACAGTAGACGGATCTATCGGTATTACTTCTCGCTTAGCTGACAACGAACTATTCAGAGCTATCAACATTAACACTGGTGACGTAGCTAAGGCACAAGAACTCTTCAATAACTATCGTTATCTCAAAGATAAAGCTAGAATCGAAGGAGTTCAGAACGCTAAAGCACTAGAGAACCAGATTAAAGCACTCTCTAAGCAGACTGGGCTGCCTGTTAATGAACTAAAAGCTAAGATTGTACAAGACATTGAGACAGGAAACCTATCAGATGACGTAGTTGGTGCTATTGAGCAACGCATCGTAGACCGTAATCGTCAGTTACTAGAGCAACAACGAGCTGCTGGTGTCGACATCGGAGACTTAGGTGAGACTTACATGCCTCATGTCTTAACTAAAGAAGCAGATGACTTATTTAAAGCTGAAGGAACTAAGAACTTCTTTGGTCTTCGTCCGTCGGCTAAGACTCCTAAGGGCATTTCTCGTGAGATTGAAGGCACTGTCAAAGAGATTAACGCTAAGAATCTATACGGAACAACTAAGTTCTTCTAAGATGACCCTGCTATTCTAGCTGGTTATGCTGAGTTCAACGCTGCTCAGGCGATTGCTGGTCGTAAGTTCTTGAATGACGCAGCAGAACTAGGTGTGCGTGCTGAAGTAGCTCCTGCTACGTATACAACAGTGCCAGAAATACCAGGGATTAAGTTTCCACCTGAAGTAGCTAAGCGTCTAAACCGTTCATATCAGACTCTAACAAGCAGTGAAGAGATCAATAAGTTCTTAAAGGTCTATGACGGTGCTCAGAACTGGTGGAAGATGTGGTCTCTAGGTGCTCGTCCAGCCTATCACGCTAAGAACACCATTGGTAACTTGTGGAACAACTACCTTGCTGGTGTTACAACACCTAAGCCCTACGCTGATGCTGCTGCTTTCCAAGTCAAGCTCGCTAAGAACAATCTTAATGGATCGATTGCTGGTTATAAAGTAGATGAACTCTATGATGCAATGGCTACTCGTGGTGTCTTTGGTGAAGGACAGTACTCAGGCGACATCGTAAGAACAGTAGAAGATGTACTCAAAGGTGGTTCATCTAATCCGTTTACTCTGTCTACTCGTAATCCTATCCTTCGTGGTGGTTTTAAGATTGGACAGACCATCGAAGATAATGCTCGTATCGCTCTGTTCATTGATTCTCTAAACAAAGGTAAAAACTTTGATGAGGCAGCGTCTCAGGTGCGTAAGTATCTATTCGACTACGGTGATCTAAGTCCATTCGAGCGTAGCACATTAAAGCGTTTGATGCCTTTCTATACATGGTCTCGTAAGAACTTACCTCTCCAGTTAGAAGCGATTGTACGTCACCCAGATAAAGTTAATAAACTTAACTTAGCTCGTGAGAACATCCAGTTTGAGACTGAAGTACCAGACTTAGAAGATGTGCCTGACTACATTCGTGAAGCCATGCCTATCTACGGTGCTGAGAAGTTCTTAGGAGAGCCAGCTCAGCCAGGAACTGCTAAGGCTATTACATTAGCAAACTTAATTCCTTTTGCAGACTTAACTACATTCACTAAGTTCTTAGATGTTGAGAATATCGTGACTGGGAAAC
>OGVZ01000038.1_pt1 | contig 16743 bp, 25 predicted proteins | sample 1575881 | NCBI WGS metagenome assembly OGVZ01 (sample SAMN07581520, study PRJEB24739) | freshwater metagenome | place: Singapore | collected 2015-01
GTTTCCCAGTCACGATACCCCCCAACAGACGACAACAAATTCTCAACCCCATCTGGATGCAACGGAGGGACACAGAGGGACGGGGGGGTAGGATTTATGAACTTTGAGGGTGCTGGTGTCCCCTCCACAAATTGCAAGAATGTCTGATACTCCCGAACAACCCCCAACACAAGAGCAACTGCGTGAAGAAGTCAAAAAGCGCATACTCTCTTACAATCAGGGTATTATCGACGGAAAAATAATTGCCAACCGTTGGATGTATGCTGCTGCCAAGAGATTTGAAGCAGACCTTCTACGCACAGATGTCTATATGGACTGGAATGAAGCAGTGAAACTCAATCAACATTATGAAAGATTGAGCCTTGTTGGTGAATGGAGTGGTAAGAAGTTCATTCTACAGGATTGGCAACTCTATGTGGTTGCCAACATTATGTGTTGGAAACGAACAGAAACAAAACTACGAAAACATAAATTGTGTCTCCTAGAGATTTCAAGAGGTGCAGGGAAGACGAGCCTTTGCGCTGGTTTAGGATTATACGACTTGATGAACGGTATGGGTAAAAGAGTTGCTGTTATTGCAAATTCCAAAGACCAAGCGGACATTATGTTGGACACCTCCAAAACGATGATTAGCAGAATGGAAGGTGAACACGACTGTGAAATACAATACAGTCAAATTGTCAGAAAAGATGCCGACTGTTCTATGGTTGCATTACCAAGTTTGGAACGATCACTTCAAGGATTGAATTGTAGTTTGTATTTTGCAGATGAGTGCAGTGTCTATTCTGGACGCTTTCTCACAGTCCTTACCACTACAGGAGCAAAGCGCAAGGAAAGCACTGGAGTTTTGATTACAACCCCAGGTTTGAATGGTGAGAATATCTACGGTGAAATTGTCAAGAATGCTCAAGCAGTTTTGAGCAACGAGATTGAAGATGACAGCATCTTTGCCATGCTCTATGGACTTGACAAGGAAGACGACATGACCGATGAAAAGAATTGGATAAAGGCAAATCCAGGATTGGAATACGGTCAACCAGATATTCAGAGTATTCGTAGAGCCTATAATACGATGAAGAACAGTCCGATGGGTATAGCGGAGTTCAATCGCTACCATATGTGTAGATTGGATGAAAATTGTGGTGGTTGGTTGGATATGACTGATTACGACAAGATGGTTGATCCTAGTATCACCCCAGAGTTTCTGCAAAAACGACCATGTTGGTTGGGTTTAGACCTCTCCAAAACAGGAGATATGACTGCTTTGGTTGCAATATTTCCACTGGATGATGGTAGATGTTTTGTCAAAGGACGATATTTCTTCCCCAAAGAGGGTTTAGCACAGCGAGAATTATCGTATAGAATGCCCTGTCGCACTTGGGCAAAGGAAGGCAAACTGGAATTGTGTGTTGGACGGGAGATAGATTACGAGCAAGTTCGTATGGCAATACACGATTGGTGTGAACTATATGATGTGCGAGGATTAGCGTATGATCCTTGGGGAAGTAAAATGTTGGCAGAACAACTACAGGCAGATGGAGTTCCAATCCAAGCATATCGTATGAACAACAGCACATTTGCCCCAGGCTGTCAGTTATGGCAGAATATGTGGATGGGGAGGAAGTTGATTTTCAACAATGACCCGATTATGCGTAGAGCGTGTGCTGAAGCATATGCCAAGAAAGATTTGAATGGGTTCATTCGTCCAATCAAGAGCAGGGAATTCTGTATAATTGACCCTCTTGTGGGGGCTATTATGGCACTGCATTTATATGGTGGAAAAACAGCATCAATATATGAGATAGAAGCAGATATGATAAACGGAGCATCTAATGGGTATAGTTGACAACATCAAGACAAGCGTAAGAGGATGGTTCGGATTTTATCCCGTTGGATATTATCCACCCGTCAACGCTTATGATATTCTTATTGGCACAGAAACCGCTCTGTTCATATCTCCTGCAAGCGCACTCAACTTTACTCCTGTCTATCGTGCTGTCAATCTAATCTCCAACGACATCGCAAGAACTCCTGCTGAATTTGTCAATCCTGCTCTTCAACGCATTTGGGACCGTCCAAACAGATTTCAAAGTGGATATGATTTTCGCAGACAACTGACAATGCAAGCGTTGCTCTATGGCAATGCATTTGCACTTATAAATCGCAAGAGAAGTGGTGAGATATACGAACTGGTTCCACTGCCTATCGGTTCTGTTCAACTTGACATTACTGGTCCAACACCAGTTTATAAAGTGCAGGATTATGGCACTATTCCTCCAGAGAATATGCTGCATCTGAAAGCAGCACCACTTGAAGGACTTTGGGCAAATTCTCCAATTCAATTGTGCAAGACAGCACTGATGATTGGATTGAACCAAGAGAACAATGTCAAGGGTAATGCTGAAGGTGGTGGTCTACCAAATCTTGCATTTGTCACGCTTGGACCGATGAATGCCGCTGGTAGACAGGCAATGATAAATGATTACATCAAGAACCACACAGGAAAGAATGCTGGTAAACCAATTGTTCTTTCAGAAAATGTCCGTGTAGAGCGACTTTCCTCCACTTCAGTTGCTGCTGATATTGAAACAGCACGCAAATATTCAATTGAAGATGTGTCACGCATCTATGGAGTTCCACCAGCATATCTCGGTCAAACCACAGGAAATGTCTATGGCTCCTTGGAATGGATGAGTAGAGCATATCTTGATCACTGCTTATCGCACTGGTTTAGTTGCTGGAAGAGCGAATTTATGCTCAAACTAGACGAAGAACCAGCATTTGACACCGATTTGCTTGTCAAACCACCACTTGCTGAACTCTTTAGTGCTCTACGCACAGGAGTTGAAGCATCCATCATCACTCGTAATGAAGCCAGAGAAATTATGGATTATGAAGAGGTTGAAGGTGGAGATGAGTTTATTCAAGCAAAGAACATGGGAACTGGCGGTGGACAAACCAATCTTGGAACGGATACAAGTGGTGGTGTTGCACAAGGAGATGTAGCAAATGCAACTGGAACAGCGTAAAATATCAGAAACAACAAACTCGGGTAATACTCTCACGGGATATGCCGTCCTATGGGACGCCAGAAGTCGGACAATCCACGAACAAGGCAGAGTATTTACCGAACAAATCGCAAGAGGAGCATTTGATAAATCGCTCAAAGAAAGCACAGATGATGTCAAACTTTACTACAATCACGACACTCATATGCCACTTGCGAGAACTAATAACGGATCACTTCGTCTATTTTCAGATGACAAGGGACTCCGATTTGAAGCAGATTTGCCAAATACCACGCTTGCAAATGATATTCGTGAACTAATGGCAAAACGAACACTTACTGGTGAGATGAGTTTTGGTTTCTATGCAACCAGAGATACTTGGACACCAGATAAGAAGGAAAGAACGGTCAACGAGGCAAAACTTGTTGAAATTTCAGTAGTAGTTGATGCAGCCTATCCATCAACATACTCTTCACTACGAGAGGCAAATAGAGAAATCACTAATAAGCGGATAAACAACCTCCGCAGGAGAATAAAGTAATGAAAGACCTATACGCAAAGAGAACAGCACTCACCAACGAACTTCGTGGTATGCTAGACAAGTGGGAAGCAACCAACGGAACTTCCTCAAACAATTTTGACGCACAAGCAAATGCAGATTACAAGGAACGCTGCGCAAAGATTGAAGCAGACCTTGATATTCTTGACAAGCAAATTGCCACTGAAGAGCGTTACAACCAACTCAAGAAGGAGAATGATGCTCCAATCTACGACACCCGTGGTATTTCCAAGGGAAGCAACGGTGACCGTAAGGAAGATTGGGGTCGTCGTTTCATCACCGCTCTTACCAAGGGTGATAATCGTGAACTCCGTCAACTCCAAGAGGAAAACTTTGATGGTTCACCAATTTCAAACCGTTTGATGATCAAGGACACTCTTGCCAATCAACCAGTTGCTGCTGTTCCTTCAAACTTTGATGAAGTAATTCGTCAGAAACTCTATCAGGACAATGTTCTTCGCCGTATTGCGAAAGTGACAACTATTGATGGAACAAAGCGAATTACCATAGAGGGGGCTCTCCCCGTAACGGAATTGGTAGCCGAGAATGCTGCAATGTCATCACCAGACGATCCAAAGTTTGGTTCGCTCATCACGGTCTTCCCCTACAAGTTCCAAACCAAGGTTCAAGTTACTAACGAGTTCCTTGAGGACGCACTTTCTGGAAACGGTGGTGTTGGTGGCATTATGGATTACATTGCCAGCAAGATTGCCACTTCAATGGCACGCTCACAGGAAGATTACTTCACCAACGGAAGCGGTTCTTCTCAACCAAAGGGATGCGGATATTTGACAACCGATTACTTGTCTGCTAATCGTGTTCTCCTTTCTGCAAACACCAAGACCGCTGCCGATGTCGTTGGAGACAACATCGTTGATACATTCTTCGCTGTTGGTCCACAATATCGTGCTCAAGGTTCATGGGTAATGAGCGATACTCTTCTGAAGACAATCCGCAAACTCAAGACACTTACTTCAGGCTCCAACGAATATCTCTACAAACTAGATCAAACTGGTGATATTCGTGAAGGTGTTCTTGGAACTCTGATGGGTCGTCCAGTTTACATCAGCGCATTCTACAACAGCGGTTCTGGTGCAAACAAGTGCTTTGCTACTTTCGGAGCGTTCAATCTCGGATTTGAGATATTTGATCGTAGCGGCATGAATATGCTTGTAGACCCATATGTTGATGCTTCTAAAGCACTCACCAACATCTACGCATATTCTCGTCTTGACAGCAAGATTACTGTTCAAGACGCATTCTCTGTCCTCGGCAACCCTGCCTAATCTTTTTCCTTCCTTCTGGGAGAGGGGGATGAAATATTCCCCCAATCCTTTTTCTAAATAGTTCGGAGACAAAATGAGCGTAACACTACAACAAGTCAAAACAGCACTCAAGATAGATTATACTACAGATGATGCCGAACTAACTCGTCTTATCGCTGCTGCCAACGCATTTATCTTTGATTATACTGGAGTGTCGTTGGATACAGCCAAAAGAACACAGTATCTTTCGTGGTGGATGAAAACACGATTGACTGATGGACCATTTGTATCGGTTGACAGCGTAAAATACTACAACAGCAGTAATGCACTTACCATAATGCCATCTTCTGACTATTTCATCATTCGTTCAGAAGCACCATCCGTATACATCAACTTTCAAGAGTTTCCAACCGTATATGATGGAACTGAAATTCAAGTGAACTATACGATTGGATATGCAGACACACCAGAGCATTTCACTCAACTTGTAATCGGTCTTGTCGGTGCTTGGTATAACAATCCCGAAGCAACTGCTCCAATTTCACTATCAACTGTTCCTCTATCAGCACAAGTAATATTGGATATGATGAGAACAAAAGGAGTGCTTGAATGATTAGTGCAGGAAGATTACGATTTAGAGCACAAATCAAGCGTGAAAGCACTACTGATAATCTTGGCAAAAAGAACAAGACATTTGCAACCACAGTTGGATATTTTCGCTGTGACCTTCGTGATATTGGAGCCAGTGAAGGTGAATTTTCAGAAGGTGTTGCTGCTATTAGATCATATGAATGTCTTGCTCGTTGGCAAGCAGTAGAAGAACTTGGTTTGCTTGAAACCGACCGATTGGTGATTGATGGAATGACATTCAACATCAACGGAATAAGAAATGAAGGAAACAGGGACCGTCTTGCAACAATAGACATCACGGAGGTAAGATGAGTTTACCACAAGCAATCAAAACGATGGTGCAAGGAGCAAGTGGTGTTTCAAATGCAAATATCACATATGGAACTCGTAATGAGTTGGGAACATTTCCTGCTGTGACAATAACAATAAACAGCAACGAAACAGTCGCCATTGGAAGCAAACCACTAAAGAAATGTGAAATAAGCATTCGTTCTGTTGCACAGACAGCAGAAAGCGCACAAACAATTGCAGAAGCAGTTGAAACACAACTAGTAGAAGGAACATACAATAGCATTCTTTTTGATGCCATCGTCAAGAAGAACTCGGTTTTGGAAGCATCACCAAATGGATATGGAGATGAGACACTTCCTTTTGTTTGCACCACAACAGCAGAGATTTATTACCAATAAGGAACAAATATGTCAGCAGCATACACATCAGAACTTGCATCAATAGTATTTGGAGCAGCATCGTTTGATGCGGTTGGATCAATGTCTATTTCATCAGCAAGAGCACCAATTGAAACCACTCAAGTAGGTTCGTTGAATTCACATTTCCTACCAGGAGTGTTGACTACAGCAATCGCACTTGACATCTATTACAATCACGCAAATCACGGCACATTTACCGATGCACTCGTAGATGGAACCATAGCATCATTTACATTTACAACTACAACTGGAACCAGCATAACTGGTTCTGGAATGGTCACTGGTGTAGATGTTGTTGCCAGTATGGGAGACATCGTAAGAGGTTCAGTATCAATTCAAGTAACAGGACAAATTACTTGGGCGGGTAATGCTGCTGCACTTGGAGGAAATGAAAGTTGAGCCTAAAGGACGCACTAACACTAAAGAACTACAAAGTAGTTGTGGATGGAACCGAAGTTCTTCTTCGTCGTCCATCTGTTGCAGACCTTGCCGAAGCACATATACAGACCAAGAAACCAGAGACATTTGCTGCTTGGTTGCTTGTAAACCATCTTCTAGACGAAAATGGAAACAAGTTCTTCTCAAATATAGAGGAAGTATATGACTGCGATGGTAGATTTGCAGAACTTATCTGTATAGAGATTGACAAACTATACGGAGAAGGACGGGACTAACTGGGGCAGCAGTAAGCGTTCTGACTGCTGCCAAACCACTGATGAACGCAAAGATTGACGAGTTGAGTGTTGTCTGGGTCAATCACTCAAATGATGACAACGATTGGGAGACAATAAGTGCGTTACTCAACAAGCCAAAAATCAGTTCAACAAATAGCAACCGCTCTAGCGAGTTTTGAAAAGAAGATGCAACGCAAAATAATGCGTAAAGCACTTCGTAAATTGGGTGAGCGTCTTGCACTTCGTATTCGTTCCAATATCTTTTGGAACTCCAAGAAACTACGAAGAGCAGTAAAGACCAAGATCAAATCATACAAGCGTGGTAAGATTATTTGGATGGGAACTGGATTTCTGAACGACAACAGCGATGATTGGCGTTTGAAAGTCAAAGCACACGCTTACAATAATGGTTGGGTTCCTTATCCAAAGGGAAGACCAACCAATCGTAAGGGAAAAGGATGGAGAAAAGGATTGAGAAAACTTGGTGGAACCAAGATATATCAGACCGAATTTGTCACAAGAGTTTACAGAGACACATTGCCACAAGCAACAGAGATGTTGCGTGATGCAATAACAGAGGCAGTAAAGGAAGTCAGCACCATATGAGCAATAAAACACCACCACTTGTCATACCAGTTGTAGTCGATGCATCTGGTGTTCAAGCAGGATTGAACAATGTAAACAATCGACTCCGAAATGGTGTCGCTGGTGGTTCTGCTGGTGCAGCGGGTGGAAATTTTGGTAGTGGTGGTGGCGGTGCTGTTGCAGGTGCTCTTGTTGGTGCAGCAGTTGGAATGTATGGTGCAAGTAAAGGACAATCTCAAGCAGCATTTGCTTCAACTCCAAGAGCCAGAGGATTGCTTCCTCTTATGGGTGTGCAGAGTGGTAGATTTGCTGGTGGTGGAATGTCACCACGATATAGACAATTGAAAGGAGAAGCACAATCATACTTCAATATGTTTGGTGATCTTACTCCAGAACAAAGTCAATGGAATGTTGCTGAACTTTATAGACAACGATCAGCACAAAGAGCATTACAAGCACACGAAACTCGCAGAAGAAATAAACTGATGATGCGAGCATATAGAAATCAAGCATTATCTGATATTGGTGCTTACAAAGAATTTGCAGCAGGATTTGGTGGTGCAATGGCAAGAACAGCAGTTGTTGCTGGAAGCGCATTATATGCTGGTAAGAAGATATATGATCTTGCAAATAAGATCGGTGCTGCTGGAAGTGATTTATCTGGTCTTGTCGGTTCTACATCATATGGAAAGATGCGTAATGTTGCACTTCGTGAATTTGATAGACCAAAGAATGCAAGTCCAATTCAAAGTATGTTGCTTGGTGGTATGAAAATGACAGGTGGAAGAGAAACTGCACTTGAACGAGATGCTGCTGCTATTCGCAAGGGAGTAAGTGGTTTCTTTGGAGTTGCTGGTGCAGCCTATGAAACATTCAGAAGTGATCCAGGATATGCTCTTCTTCTTGCATTCCAAGCAACACCAATTGGTGGTTTACTATCTGGAATGTTTGGTGGTAGTTTCAAAGAAAGTGTCAAGACAGAAATAGCATATCGCAATTGGAAAGCAGCAGGAAACTAAATGGCAACACCAGTAAAGACAACAGCGACATACAGAGGATATTTGGTTGGAACAACATTTGGATGTGGAGATTATTCCGATAATCCTATGGTCATTCAAGAAAGTTGGTTGATTGATAAGTCAGCGGGAGGAAAATTAGACCCAGAACAAAACTGGGGATCAATGACCGTTGAAAGTGTTATTCCACTTTTTGGAATGGCATATTCCGATTGGGTTTCTGGTAGAATTCCAGCACAAACTGTTAGTGCAAATTTCTACTGGCAAAAAGCATATTGCAATTCAATTGAACTGTCAAAGACAAAAGAAGGAAAAGTTGCTGCAACATTTGCCTTCATATGCAGACAGAAGGTTCAACCATCCACAATGAGCGGTGGTTCTCCAGCAGTATATGATACACCAGTAGTTGAGTATGTCGGTGGACAGAGAGAAACCGAGATATTCCGTCAAAATGGTGCATCAAATGTCACTGCACCACCAGCAGCACTTGATAAATCAGCAGCAGACATTGGTGGAGATGCCACAAATAATGGTGGCAAGAACGGTGTATTGACAATTGTTCCACAGATGAAAGTAAGAGTTCGTCGTCAGATAGATGTCAATGTGAATGGAAACATATCCGTAATTTGCAATTACTTCAAGGATTGGATTGGAACAAGAAACAGTGCAACATTCCTTGGTATGGCAGCAAATTCTGTTGTAATGGAAGGTATGAATGTAGTAAAACTGGAAGGTCCATACTATGAAATCGTATGGGATTTTCTCTTTGATGCATATTATGAGCATCAACAAGTTCCAGAACTTGACCGTGATAATGTTCCAAAGATGAATGCCACAGGAACAAATTATTCAGATGTTCGTTGGGTTCGAGTAAGTAGATCAACACAAAATCACAACGGCATATTCTTTGCAACTACAGGATATGGAACAGCAAATACCACAATACAAGGATTTGCAGAGAAGGGATACTGGTAATGAAGTTCTTTCAACGCAATAAAGTTCTTGCTGCATCAAGCAAGATACGAGAGCCATTCAGTCATGGACAAGTCCCAGAACTTGAATATTGTATGGTGCAAGGAGCAACATTATGGATGTCTCCTGATCCACTTCCTGCAAACAGCAAGTATATGTGGATTTACAATGTGGTTCCTGCAAAATTGACATATCTTGGTCAAGGAACATTTCCAACAACAACAGTTAGAAATGCATCAGCAGAAATCACAGCAGTAAGCATTTCTGAACTCGGAAATGTAAACAACATCTATTCGTTTGGTGTTCCTGTTGCTGACATTCCCGCAGGATTTGCACCAGTTCGTATTCCAGATAATACTCCTGTGGTTTGTTGGAAGGGAATGCGTTCAAATAATCACGGCAAGAACATCTACATCATTCTGAATACACAGGCAATCACAGGGCAATGTCCATAAGGATTTCAAATGAGCATACCAGCACGATACGACATCAAACATTACGAGGGTGACACATACGACCTCACAATCAAAATTCCAATTGACTTGACATTGGCAACGGTGAAGTTTGAAATCAAGGTTCCTGGCGCAGCAGCAGCAACACTAGAATTGACTGAAGGTTCTGGTATTGGTGTTGACGCATATGATGCAATTGCAGGAACAACCACCGTTTATATTCAGATTACAAGCGGTCAAAGCAACACATTGGGAACAACCGTATATTTCTACGATTTAGAGACAACCATCTCTGGTCAAGTAATTACTTGGCTTTCTGGAATATTTGCACAAACAGCACAGGTGACTGAATGAGCACAGTAGTAGTTCAACCACCAAGTAATTTGTCAATTACAGTAGAGCAATCCTCTCCTGCGGTTGTAACTATCACAAACAATGTTGTCACTCCAATATCCGTATACAATAGCGGAACATTTACTGGTCCAGCATTCTTCAACGGAATATCGCAAGTAGTTCCAACTGCAAATCAGATTTCAGCATCAACTGTATCTGGCATCACCACATTATCAATTCCAAGCACATTTATCACTCCAGATGATGCAAGAGTGCTTGGTGATTTCCGTGTTGATGGTGTAAGCACAATCAACGGTAATATGACCGTTGCAGCAGGAAGCGTATTTACTGCCGATGTCGGTGGAGATATACAAGGAACACTTCCCAATCCAACCGTTCACCGCATCAAAGGATTGGATATTCACAACAATCCAACTGACGGTGATGTGTTTCAATATCTTGCAAGCAATAACAAATACCACTGGGTTTCACTCACCGCAGCAGGAGCATCTGTAATTGGTCACAAGCACAGTGGTGCTGATATTACCAGTGGAACAGTAGGAATTGCCTATCTGCCTACTGGAACAACTGTAAGCACAGTAGCACTTGGTAGTCATACACACGCAGCAGCGGATATTACCAGCGGTATATTGAATATTGCTAGAATTCCTACAGGAACATCAGGAACTGAAGTTGCACTTGGTAATCACACTCACGATGCCGCTGCCATAGTATCTGGAACATTTCCAGTTGCTAGAATTCCTACAGGAACATCAGGAACCACAGTTTCTCTTGGTAATCACACTCACGATGCATCTGTCATCACAAGTGGAACAATTGGAATTGGATATTTACCAACAGGAACACTAGGAACTCAAGTTGCACTTGGCAATCATACTCACGATGGCTCCGCAATCACCACAGGAACAATTGCCATAGGAAGATTGCCAACTGGCACGACAGTAAGCACAGTAGCACTTGGAAACCACACTCACGATGGTTCTGCAATCACCACAGGAACAATTGATGGTGCTAGATTGGGAACTCACACCCATAGCATAGACGATATTAGCGATTTCAGGGAGAACAAAGTATATGTGGAAAGTGATTGTAACTCCGCTGGTGAGTTTACAACGATTGCTTTGAACTCACCATCCAATCTATTCACAAGCACATCGTTGGATGTTGTTGGACGCTATGGAATATTGAATAGCGGAACTGGTGCTTCAAGCACTGCCGTAGGTGGAATTGGTTCAGCACAGGAAACTGATATGATTGCTTTTGGAAGCCATAAGCATTCAACCACGGCAATAATTTACATTCCAACTCTATCAACCGCAACGGATAGATTTATCGTTGAGCACGGATTTAGTGACAGCAGAAGCACTACACCAACTGATGGTGCTTTCATACAATACAGCGACAATGTGAATAGCGGTAAGTTTATTGGATTATCGTATAACAACACTGTGCTTTCTTCAGTTGATCTTGGAATAACAGTAGCATCAGCAACTTGGTATAAATTGAGAACAGTTGTCAATGCCGATAGAAGCGTTGATTTCTATGTCGATGGAACTTTGCGTGGTTCATTGCCAGCAGGAACAGCACCTCTTGGAACCACTTCCACTTCTCGTCGTTGTGGTCTACATTGCACTATTCGCAAGACCGCTGGAACAAATACAAGAAATATCTACACGGATTATATCAATCTTCAGATAGACACAGCGAGGTAAAATGGACATCAATATCATATCAGTTGGACTTGGTATAGTCGTGACTCTTGTTGGTATTGGATGGAAACTTGGTATTTACCTCGGTGACATCAAGACATCAGTAGCACGAATAGAAGCATTATTGGCAGCACAAAGTGCTCGTATGGACCGTATTGAAGACGATGTAAAGCGTATTGAACAAGATGTAGAAAGCATCAAAAAGGATTTGAAATGGTGAACAGCAAACTTATTCTGATTAGTTCTATGGTCGCAATCGCACTAATGATTACACTTCAAGCGTGTGATTTACGCTCGTTTGTCAAAGTAGATGTTCCTGCTCCTGTTTTGGAAGCGACAGGGAATGAAGCACCTGTGACTCTGGATGAAACGGAGAGCCTTCGGCAGGATTGGGAACACTATGTCCTCACCAACACCAAACGACTTGAGGATGCCACAGAAGCAGCAGAAGCACGCTACGCAGTCATCCACCAGATTGTCTCTGTCGGTCTTGACACCGCTTCCACAGCGTCCAACGGCATTCCGTATGGGGGTATTCTCTTTGGTGCGTTGACAGGATTGACGGGATTGATGTTGCCACAGCCTAAATTTGCAAAGAAGAAGGAATAATGCCGCTACCACTTTGGTCGTATTGCTGTTGCGGAGGAGAAATTGCCAATTGTTGTGATTGGTGGTCAAGTTGTCCAGTTGCAACTCCAACCAATATCACAGTCACTTGGACATATGAACTGGTTCGTTATTACAGTAATGGTCAAAGATTGGTTCAAGCATATGAAACTTGGACACTTACCAACGCAAATGCTCTTACTCGCAAGGGAATAAGTTGTATTGATCCACTTGGATATGATGATGGATGCACACAAGCAAACTTTACATATGAAAGTGGTCAGAACTATTATACTTGGAATGTGTTGAATGATGCAACACTTGATGGATATACAGGAACCATTGTCGGAGCAGGATCAGCGTGTTCTGGGTGCATCTTCAATGGACCTGGAACTACACCAATATGCCAAAAGTTTGTTCAAGCGTGTCTATCAAGAACGGATAAGATAAGTGGAACCACTGTTGTTGCAGGAGCAGCACTAGCACCATTTACTTGTGTTGGTGCAAGAAGTGATAGTGATGTCTTGAAGTATGGATGCACCAACAAATGTGGTTGTATTGCTCCATTCATTCAATTTAGACCAGCAGCAAATTCATTCACGGGACAATACGAAAGCCTAATGTATTGCTGTAATGACGATCCCAATATAGACCCATCTCCAATCACAATAAACTTTCCAAAGTTCACCCTTGTAGGCAATTGCGGATGTCCAAGTCCAACCAGTTGGTCCAATCCAAAGGAAGGATGCGATTGTCCAAATACAGCATCTCCATTTGATGCTTGCGCTGTTGCTTGTAATTGTAATGCGGTGAATAATATCACAACTTTGTCTACAGGACAGGATTGTTGGAGTTGGACTTGTGCCAATTATGCACCAGACCCATTCAATCCAATTATTACAGCGTGTGAAGTTTGTCTTGACTTCATAGAAAAGTGTGAACAAAATGTCGTGGTGACGGTGGTATAAAAGAAAACCCCATCTACAAACAACTCGTAGATGGGGCGATAAGAGAGAAATTTCTTATAGGAAGATGGAGTATTCAAATGCCACGAAATTCTTGAACATTTCGTTGTAGGTTGAACAAATTATACCAGACCATTCCCTTTGAATTTTACCCATCGGATTATCTTCAGTTTTCTGTATCACAGTGAAAATTGGTGTGGTCTGTTCGTGTTGGTAAACAACCAAATCCATCACATATTTTCTTCCTGTAACTCTGATTGTCCAATATTCTTCCTTTTGGTCGAATACTAGAGAATATTCCAAATTGTTCTTTTGGGCAAACTTGACTAACTTATTCTTTACGCTATACTGATTTCTAGTTTTCATATGCTCTCTTTTCTGGGATGTTTTCCCTTTGATGTGTATAGTATACCAGATTGAACTTTTGTGTCAAATAGAAAGATGCCATTTTATGGGTTGCAACTGCACAAAATTATCTCCAAAACCTCCAAAAGCCAATTTCTTCAAAAGAATTTGGAACTTTTTCGCCATTTTGACACTTCCCAAACCACAACCGATGCTATATAATAGAGGTATACGATTGAGTAAGTTTCCAGACGCATTAGAAACAAATGCCAATAAAGGACAAGCGACTTCTAATCGGGTCGAAAAGTAGGGGTGATGAACCCTTCCCAAGAACTGGAAAATGCTACATAGAGTATATCGGTCAGATAAGACACAGAGCGCATTAGAACCTACTCTGTGCCAAGTAGAAATACTTGAACTCGTTCAGCATCCGTAGTTTGAATGGTGAAGATGCTGGCTACTGCCTCTCCATTTGCGCTCTATACGCATATCGAGGTTCAGTAGAACTCAAGTAGGAAGTCTGTGACCCAATGTCACAATAGACCTCTGAAGTGGGTTCTACTGCATCCATTTGACACTCTCCGCATAGATTACTACTAGACAACCATAAAGAACTTGATATGATACTCCTATGAATAAAACTGCTTGTAAATTTCAACAAGAAGAAGTAATGAAGTATCGTATGATGAACAATATTGCCGATAAAGTTACTTGGAAGAAAAGATACAATCATCCTTTGACTAAAGTTGAAAAGGCGTATTGTGACACCAATAACATTCCAACCAAACACAATCCAAACAATAATGGTTGGTATATCATCAAAGGAATATGCTCACTATAGATGGTCTTGATGGTCCATTTGATTTTGATGTTGAAGCCGATTTAGATGACATTGACGAGATATGAGAACGCATAAATACTAGTGTCCATTCCCTCCTATTGCCGAACCCGTCGAGATGTATGACGGGTTTTTGGCATCTGTGGAAATATTGAAACTTATACATACAAATGTGGCAAACATATTCTAACACGCCACAGAAGGAACGGACATAATGGACAACAAGGAATACGCAAGAAAGTATATGAAGGCAAGACGAGCATCTGAAACCAAGGAACAGAAGTGGATGGATGATGCCTATACCAAGAATGCTATAGCAAACAAACGAAGCAAAGGCAATATGGAGCCAGAAGATCAGAAATCACTCACCGCTCTATATTACCATCTGACTGCCATCAACAGCATTCTCAAACCATACGGACAGGTCTATACTCTAGATCATATTCAAAACCTCTCTGAAGGAGGTTCACATTCGTTGAATAATGTCCAAATATTGTCTCAATCAGAGAATGCAAAGAAATGGCACAGAGAACGCAAGGAGATGTGCAAGCGTCCATCAAACCCAAGTGACTACGAAACCAGATAAAATCTCCAATCCTTTCGTCTATGCTGATCAAGTAATTGCAGGAATAGATTATTCGCTTCGGTGTCCCGCACTATGCATTATTCCACCATACAAGGAACCATCTACCATAGTGCCGTTTGCCTTTTGCGAATTCTATTTCCTCACAGACACCAAATCAGTAGCCATAGACAAGGGAAACATTCACGGAACTTTGATGGGTTCTTGGAAGACGCCAGAAGAACGCTATGAAACAATTGCAGATTGGACTATTGGAGTGTTGCGAAAGCATAAGTGTATGTCCATAGGACTTGAGGACTACGCCTTTCGTGCCTCCAACCAATCCGCACTTACACAACTTGCCGAAAGCACAGGATTGTTGAAATACTTTCTGCACGAAAACGGAATGTCCTATACACGATACAGCATTTCATCCATCAAGAAGTTCAGCACTTCAAAGGGAAATGCAACAAAGGACTTGATGTATGATGCTTGGTTGAAGGATAATAGCGTTGACTTGAATGGAGCATTTGGCAGGAAACCAGATGCATCTCCACGGTCACCAGTAAGCGATATGGTAGATGCCTACTACATTGCCAATCTTCACCGAATAGAAATGTGTGCCACAAATCTAATCTACGAAGGAAAAGAGGAAGAACTATGAAGGATATAACAGTTGGACAAATAGCAGCATTTCTATGGGAAGTATACCAAGTGCTTGCAATCGCCATACTCACGGGAATGATAGTTGGGAAATTGGTAAGCCTCCTGTGATTGCTTGGAATAAAGTGTATGACAATACCAAACTTCGACCCACGGTGGCACAAGAAGGATTGGAGAACCGAAAAGCGTCAACGCAACGGGACGCATCTAGGATGGAAGTGGAGCAGGTTGAGAGCACAATATATCTCCTATTTCCCATACTGTGCGAAATGTGGAATGCTCGCTGAAGAAGTCCATCACATCTACCCAAGATCGACACACCCACATCTGGTATATTCGTGGAACAACTTACTATCACTTTGTAAGAACTGCCACAGAAAGGAACATACAGATGAAAATGCCACATAATGGAATAACACCATATCCCTATAATCACAAGAACTGGTTGAAGAATGTAGAGTATTGGAAGAAGCATAAGCGACCAGATAATAGGGATGTGACAGAGGTAATGATTGAAGAACTAATGGAAGGAAAGAAGAATGTCAAGATACAGAATACTGAACTACCCACAGACAATAGAAGGATGCCACGATCTAATCAAGATACTGGTGGCAGAACTAAATGAATATGAGAACGACTGCGATGATGAGATGGAAAGGGACATATTGCACTCCCTCTATCAGCAAGGTGCATTTGAAATAAAAGGAATTACCCCCTCCACACACGACAACAAATTCTCAACCCCATCTGGATGCAACGGAGGGACACAGAGGGACGGGGGGGTAGGATTTATGAACTTTGAGGGTGCTGGTGTATCGTGACTGGGAAAC
>OGVZ01000039.1_pt1 | contig 16636 bp, 13 predicted proteins | sample 1575881 | NCBI WGS metagenome assembly OGVZ01 (sample SAMN07581520, study PRJEB24739) | freshwater metagenome | place: Singapore | collected 2015-01
ATTAGAGAATGTAGAAGGTGTTCGAACAACCCCTTCTATAGTAGCCTTTACAGAATCCGGTGAAAAATTAGTTGGTCTTCCTGCAAAAAGACAGGCGGTTACAAATCCTGAAAACACTTTCTTCTCAGTTAAAAGATTAATTGGAAAAAGTTTTGATGACTCAAATTTAAAAAAAGACATACAAGGACTTCCTTATAAAGTAATTAAATCTGATAACGGCACTGATGCATGGGTTCAGTCTCGTGATAAAAAATATTCCCCAAGTCAAATTTCTGCTTTTGTTTTAATGAAGATGAAAGAGTCCGCAGAAAAATATCTCGGTAGCGAAGTAAAGCAAGCGGTCATAACTGTTCCTGCTTATTTTAATGATGCACAAAGACAAGCAACTAAAGATGCTGGAAAAATTGCAGGTCTTGAAGTTTTAAGAATTATAAATGAGCCAACAGCAGCAGCTCTTGCTTATGGCCTTGATAAGAAAAAAGCAAAAACCATCGCTGTGTATGATTTAGGAGGTGGTACTTTTGATATTTCGGTTCTTGAATTGGGTGATGGGGTATTTGAAGTTAAATCTACAAACGGAAATACTTCTTTGGGTGGTGACGACTTTGATGCTGTAGTAACAGATTATATTATTGAAGAGTTTAAAAAAGAAAGTGGAATCAATTTAAAAACTGACAAATTAGCATTACAAAGAATAAGAGAAGCTGCTGAAAAGGCAAAAATTGAATTATCCTCTTCAGCTCAAACTGAAGTGAATTTACCTTTCATTACTGCAGATAAAAGTGGTCCTAAACACGTTAACATGAAAATCACAAGAGCGAAGCTTGAAGCTCTAACTGCAGCGTTAATTGAAAAAACAATCGAACCTTGTAAAATTGCTCTTAAAGATTCTGGTTACACTGCATCTGAAATTAATGAAGTTATTCTTGTTGGTGGAACGACAAGAACGCCAAAAGTTGTAGAAACTGTTAAAAGTTTTTTTGGAAAAGAACCTAATCAAAGCGTTAATCCTGATGAAGTAGTTGCTTTAGGTGCAGCTGTTCAAGCAGGTGTATTACAAGGTGATGTTAAAGATGTGCTTCTTCTTGACGTTACTCCTTTATCATTTGGTATTGAAACTTTAGGCGGAGTGTTCACAAGATTAATTGAAAAAAATACAACAATTCCAACTAAAAAAAGTCAAATATTCTCAACAGCTGAGAACAATCAGCCAGCTGTAACAATTAGAGTTTTCCAAGGCGAAAGGGAAATGGCAAATGATAATAAATTACTCGGCAATTTTGAATTAACTGGAATTGCGCCAGCTCCAAGGGGTGTTCCTCAAATTGAAGTAACTTTTGATATTGATGCAAATGGTATCGTAAACGTTTCTGCAAAAGACAAAGGAACTGGAAAAGAACAAAAAATTCAAATTCAAGCTTCAGGTGATTTAACTGATGAAGAAATTCAAAAAATGGTTAAAGAAGCTGAAGCTAATAAGGAAGCTGATAAAAAGAAAAGAGAAGAAGTTGATGCAAAAAATCATGCTGACTCTTTGATAGCTTCAACTGAACAAAGCTTAAAAGAACATGGAAGTAAAATTTCAGACGGTATGAAATACGCAATTTACCGTTCATATTCCCTCAATTATCATTAGGTACTTCACATTTATTACACATAATTGAATTTAGAAAAAAAGTTAATACATGTCCTTGTAGCTCAGTGGATAGAGCAACCGCCTCCTAAGCGGTAGGTCGCCGGTTCAACTCCGGCCAAGGACACAATAAAAAATTAATTGAAAACTACGGTTCGATTGCCAACAATGAAGATTCGATCTTCAGCAAATAAACGAACAGCTTTCGCAAGTACGCGACGTTCGATATCTCGACCAATCGCGATTAATTGTTCTGGAGTTGATGCATGAGTGACATGGGCTACGTCTTGTTCGATGATTGGGCCCTCATCTAAATCAGCAGTGACAAAGTGTGCAGTCGCGCCAATAATTTTCACTCCTTTGGCATGAGCTTGGTGATAAGGCTTGGCGCCTTTGAAGCCAGGCAAGAAAGAGTGATGAATATTGATAATTCGATGGGAGAGTGCGTTACAGAAATCAGCGGAGAGAATTTGCATATAACGAGCCAAAACTACAAAATCAATTTTCTCGGTATCGACTAATTTCAAGAGCTCTGCTTCTGATTCACTCTTCTTTTCTGACTTTACCGGTAGATACTTGAATCGAATTCCATGGGATTCAACTAGTTGCTTTAAATCTTCATGATTTCCAACGACAAGTGGGATCTCAATCGGGAGTTCGCCAAGTTCAAGTAAATAGAGCAGATCACGTAAACAGTGGCTCTCTTTTGTGACCATTACAAGGGCCCGCTTGGGTGAGGAGTTATCCCGAATCTTCAATTCAGGATTGAACTTGGCAAGACCAGAAGCCAGTACTTCGGTTGCTCGAGCTAGGGAAGTGGTGCTTTCAAATCTGGTTCGCATCACAAACGAGTTCGTGACGGGATCGGTGAACTGTTGGTTCTCGATGATGTTTCCCTCGGCAGCCAAAACCGAGCTAGTCATCGCATGAACGATGCCTGGCTGGTCAGCACATTGGAGAGTTGCGATCAAATCCACCGCAGGATTCTACCTGCGATGGACTAGTGATTGATTTGGAAGCGCTTGAGTGAGCGGGGTGCCCACCAATTCCATTCACCAAAGAGTCGCATTAACGCCGGTACGAGGAATGCGCGAATTAAGGTTGCATCGAGCAAGATTGCAAATGCAACGCCAAAACCCATCATCTTTATCGACGTAACACCGCTGATAATGAATGCAGCGAAGACGACAGCCAAGATGAATGCAGCTGCAGTGATGATGCGAGCTGATTTTTGAAGTCCAAGCGCGACGGCATCCACGTTATTTTTTCCAGCGTCGTGCTCTTCCTTAATTCGTGAAAGCAAGAAGACTTCGTAGTCCATTGATAATCCGAACGCAACAATTGCGACGAGCACCATAGTGCTCGTATCAAGAGTTCCGGTCTTGATGAAATCTCCCATAATGAACGAGAGTTTTCCGTCGATAAATATCCAAGTCAGAACGCCCATAGTGGCCGCTAATGAAGCGAAGTTAAGGATGATGGCTTTGATTGGTAACAATATGGATCCTGTGAAGAAGAAAAGTAAGAGGAGAACGGCGATCACAATCCATAATCCAACGGTCGGTAGAGTTCGCGAGATAGCTCCTTGCGTGTCTGCGTAATCAGCAGCAATACCTCCGACCAATGTTCCTTCGGGCGCTGCGATATCTCTAATGCTCTTGATTAATTGCTCGGCCTCAGGAGTTCGTGGAGGCATAGAGTGAATTGCAACCAGACGAGCGCTCTCGCCAACGACTTGGGACTCTCCAACTCGAACAATTCCTGGAACCGATGCAAGTTCGGCAGCATAGATCGCGATTTGAGCAGTTTGCCTTGCGCCGTTGGGAAAAACAATCTCTATTGGATTGCTTTCTTGACCAGGAAATTCTGTTGCGATGAAATTGGAAGCGATATACGCGCGATCATCTTTTGGTAACACTCGACTATCGACCTGGCTAAACTTCACATTTGCAATAGGTGCAATCAGAATCGCCAAAATCAATGTTGAACCGAGAACTACAGCGGTAGGTCGGCGCATAACAAAACGTGCGAGCTGCGACCAACGACCATCCTCTTTTGGAGCGATACCGCTTTTACGGACGACACCTTTATCAACTTTCTTTCCAATGATTGCCAAAATCGCGGGCAATGGAATTAGTGCACCAACCACGGCAAGCGAGACCACTATTGCGCCTGCGTACCCCATCGATTTCAAGAAATTCTGTGGGAAGAAGATCAAAGCCACAAGAGTTAGAACGACAGTAAGACCTGAATAAAAAACAGTCTTCCCAGCTGTTTTTAGAGTGTTTACTATGGCGGTTTCGTTATCAAACCCTTTAGAGAGTTCCTCTCGGAATCGATTTACAATCAATAGCGCGTAGTCGATACCAAGCCCAAGTCCTAGACCAGTTGTGAGATTCAAAGCGAAAATGCTGACATCAGTAACAAACGTCAGTAAGTACAACCCAAGGAAAGTGCCAACAATGGCGGTAATTCCAACGACAAGTGGCATTGCTGAGGCGGCCATTGCTCCAAAGACGAGGATGAGAAGTAAAAAGGTCAAGGGAATTGAAATTGCTTCAGAGACTTTCAAATCATCTTGAATTCGTCCATTAATAGCATTCGCAAAGACAGCTCCGCCAGATGCATAAATCTCGAGATCGCCATAAGAACCGTCGTATTTCTCTTGGAAGTAACCGCCGGATTTATCAATTTCAGAGAAATCAGTCGACTTCAAGTAAATAAAGATGAATGCTGACTTTCCATCCTTGCTCTTTAGTGACGGAGCATTACCTGATGACCAGTAAGAAAGGACGCTTTCTGTGCTGGCTTCCTGGCGAACTTCATTCTCTAACTTCTGTGCAGCGGCGATGACTGTTGGGTCGTCGACCGATTGATTCTTTGCATCAACAACCAAGACAATCGCAGGATCTTTCACCTTGAAGGTTTCGTCGAGATATTCCCAGACTTTTGCTGAATCGCTGTTGGGGTCTGAATAACCACCTGAATCGAAACGCGAGAAAACTTGAGAACCAATTGTTCCGGCAAGGATTGTCGCAAGAATGAATATGGAGAGGACAGCTTTTTTGTGACGCGCGATTACGTGACCGAGTGATTCAAACATAATGGCATACTAATCTCGTGAGCGAGATTCTTCCTTCCGTAACTTCTGATGAGATTGATAACGAGATAGATGTCACTCGTGACGAAGAAATTAAAGGCGATAAGCCGCCCCACCACGGTTAATCAGATTTCGTTGGCGTCGCAGTAGTCGGCGCTGGTTTTGGAGCTGGAGCTTCTGTCTTCTTCGATTGAGAATCAGTTTTATAGAAACCTGAGCCCTTAAAGACAATACCGACATTTGAATAAATCTTGCGAACATCTTTGCCGCACTCTGGACATACCGAAATCGCAGCGTCTGTGAAGGATTGCACTACCTCAAAGGCATGCTCACAGGCATTGCATTGGTACTGATACGTCGGCACGGGCGTAATCTTAGGGATGAGTTTTTGGCAACGCTAATTGAGATACGAGGCCCGCGTGATTTTTGAGATCGCCAACACCGGTGCTGCTGTCATGGTTGTTGCAACTCTTCTCTCCTTATCTTTCCTTTTGCCGGAGCGCGATGGCTGGTTAACGGATGAAGCGCAGAAGACAGAAAAGTTTCTTTTCCTGTCATCTGGATTTTGGTTCATTGCAGCTATTGGTAATTTCCTCTCGACTCTCTCACAAATCTTTGATTCGCCTATCAATGAAGTTTTGAAATGGAATGTCATCCGCTCCTTTGCAACCCAAATTACTCTAGGAAAATTACTAACGTTCCAAATTGTGATGGCGCTTCTGATATTCATTCTTGGTCGCAGAGTCAAGAGAAATGGCGGAGCGATCTGGCTATTAATTGCCGCGCTTGCTGGTGTTCTCGCGCCAGTCTTTCAGAGCCATTCAAGCGCCCTTGGTAGTCATGGCCTTGCTATCGGCTCTCTTGTCATTCATGTGCTCGGACTTTCTATGTGGATTGGAGCCGTCGTTGCATTGTTGTTGATGTCTGCTGAAGCAAAGGAAGTTGCATTTTCTCGAGTTTCTTCGATTGCGCTCTGGTCTTCTGCGGCAGTCGTCATGAGTGGTGCGATGAACGCTTGGACCAGGCTTCGGCTTTCACAAGATTGGTTCACCAGCTACGGCGCTCTGATAGCCATGAAAGTTGGTCTAACGATCGTTGTGCTTGTTATTGCCTCTCGGATGAGAGAGAAAATAACGGTTAACCAACTTCTCCCATTTGAAGTGGCCGTTCTTGTCGCCATTATGAGTATCGGTGCAATCTTGAATCGATTTACTCCTGTCGAAGATGTTTCTGGACCGTTTGATAAGACTCGTGAACTGGTCGGCATCTCAATGCCTGATGCTCCAACTTTGAACCGTGTGTTCTTTGAATATGAAGCAAATGGTTTGATTCTTGGATTATTGATATTTGTGACTGCGCTCTATATCCGCGGAGTAGTAGCGCTCTCTCGCCGTGGGGTGAAGTGGCCCGTGGGACGAACTATTTCATTTGCTATTGGAATTAGCTTGCTTGATTACGCCACAAGTGGTGGCCTTGGTTTGTACGCTCACTTTTCTTTTCAGTATCACATGATGGCGCATATGGTTTTGAGCATGATTGCGCCCATTGCAATCATTCTTAGTGCGCCCATAACACTTGCTTTGAGGACTCTGCCAATTGGCCGCAATAAAGAGGAGCGGGGAATTCGTGGTCTCTTTCTCTCTCTTTTGCATTCCAAACCAACGGCGATTTGGACCCATCCGATTGTTGCACTAGCCATTTTTGATGGTTCACTTTTCGCTCTGTACTTCACTCCATTATTTGGTGAATTGATGTCGAGCCATTTTGGTCATATGGCTATGGATTTACATTTCATTGCAGCCGGCCTGCTCTTCTTCCACGTAATTGTTGGAATTGATCCAAATCCACGTCGCGTACATCATCTAGTGCGAATCGTTATGTTGCTCGCTGCTATGAGCATCCATGCTTTCTTCTCGGTTGCTTTGATGTCAGCAAGTAGTTTGATTGATGGCGGTTATTACGCGCTTCTCGAAAGGCCGTGGGCAACAGACTTAATGAGCGATCAGAAAGTTGGAGCCGCTATCGGTTGGGCTATGGGGGAGATTCCTATCGTTGTGGCCTTAATCGCAACGTTCATCCAATGGATGCGCTCAGATGCAAGGGAAGCCAGCCGCGCTGACAAGAGATCTGTGGTAGACCTAGCGGAGTACAACGAATATCTTCGAAAGTTATCTTCGCGAGAAGATAAGTAGTATTCGGCCCATGGAATCGCTCTTCTCGCTACCTGAGGAATACCAAGCTCTACGCGAGAGCGTTCGTGCGCTGGCAGATAAAAAGATTCAACCGTTTGCACATGATGTCGACGCAAATGCGCGTTTCCCACAAGAGGCTTTTGATGCGCTGCAAAGTGCCGGACTTGCTGCGGCTCACGTCCCCACGCAATATGGAGGCGAAGGCGCCGATGCGCTGGGCGTTGTGATCATCATCGAAGAAGTTGCACGTGTATGTGCCTCTTCTTCTCTTATTCCAGCTGTCAACAAACTCGGTTCAGTTCCGTTGATGCTGGGTGGAAATGATGAACAGAAGAAACGTTGGCTAACACCTCTAGCTCAAGGAAAAGGTTTCTCATATTGTTTATCGGAATCTGAAGCAGGATCTGATGCAGCTGCGATGAAGACGAAGGCAGTCCGCAAAGGTGATGGCTGGGTATTGAATGGAAGTAAGAAGTGGATCTCCCACGCTGGATTTTCAGATTTCTATACCGTTCTTGCTTCAACCGATCCTGAGAAAGGTTCGAAAGGAATTACGGCATTCGTCGTTGAAAAGAGCGACGCGGGAGTTTCATTCGGAGCGCATGAGAAGAAGATGGGCTTTAAAGGTTCACCAACTCGTGAGGTTTATTTCGACAATGTAGAAATTGGTGATGACCGCCGCATTAGTGACATTGGTGGGGGATTCGGATTGGCAATGAAGACGCTCGATCACACACGTATCACGATTGCCGCGCAAGCGCTAGGAATTGCACAAGGTGCATTTGAAGTTGCCACGAAGTATGCGCACGAACGTAAGCAATTCGGTAAACCCATATTTGATTTCCAAGCGGTGCAGTTCATGTTGGCTGATATGGCGATGGAGATAGCTGCTGCCCGCCAACTCACATACGCCGCCGCTAGCAAGAGTGAGGATTCAGCAGCAGACCTGACATTCTTTTCTGCGGCTTCGAAATGCTACGCAACAGATGTGGCGATGAAAGTAACAACCGATGCGGTTCAAGTTCTTGGTGGTTATGGTTATGTCAGCGATTATCCAGTTGAGCGAATGATGCGCGATGCGAAATTAACTCAGATTTATGAAGGCACAAACCAAGTCCAGCGCTTGGTGATGGCTCGCAATCTCAATTCTGTCTTGTAAAACGCACTAATAATTCGGGAGTGGCTACTGCATCCACGGGCCGGTCGTGTGTTTCCACTGGAATTTCTTCACTTGTTAGTTCGCCCGCATATACCAATGCGATTTTCCACGCATTGAGACCTTTCAAAGTTCGATCATAAGAACCGCCACCTTGCCCAAGTCGGTTTCCCTTTCTGTCTACATGCAACGCAGGAACTATGACGAGATCAATCGGGCCAGAATAAGCATCACCTAAAGGTTCGTAATGATTTCCATTAAGTTGAAGGTTTTCCCTTGAGCCATTCCATTGCACCCATTCCAAATCCTTATCCGGCAACATCCGCGGAATTAGTAAGAGTTTTTTCTGAGCAAGGATCTCTTCATTGATGTACCGGGTTTCAGGCTCTGTTCCATAAGAGATATAGCTAGCGATTACTGAGGCTGTGAGAAATTCGCGAGACGAAATCAGGTGCTCAAAACGAAGACTCTCTATATCTACCGCCTCATGATGGAATTCTCGTTCTTCGCGAAAACGTTTTCGCAATTCGCTTTTTCTTGAATCCACGGGAAAATCGTAGTTACAAAGTAAGGTTGTGGCATGAGCGAAACGTTGAAGGTAGCCGAACTCGCCGCTGAGCTGCTCGCGCTTGCGAAACCCTTGGCAGCTTTTGATATGCCACTTCTTGATGCACATGGCGCCACGTTGGCACTTGATGTTTCGGCTGGCGATCGGGTCGTAATGAAAGCCGGTTCACGTATCCGTTCAACACAGATCGGGCTTGCAGCATCTTTAGGCCTTGATCATCTTGCAACTCGTCCCCAACCTCGAGTTGTTGTGGTCTCTGCTGGTGCGGATTTAGTGGAGCCAGGCTCACAACTTCGCGATCGTGAAGATGAGTTCGAAGCGAATTCTTGGTTGCTTACGACTGCGGTTAAGGAAGCTGGTGCAGTCGGATATCGCGTTCATACGATTCCGGAGACTGCGGAGCGATTAAAGGACGTGGTGGAGGACCAACTCGTTCGTGCTGATCTCGTGGTTATTTGCGGTGAAAGTCACGATGAATCTTTTGACCTTATATATTCTGTTTTGGTTCAACTCGGCAAAGTTCGGGAAGTTATGCCATTGATTGAAGGAACTGGCCGTCATGCATTTGGAACTATTGGACCTGATCACACTCCAGTAGTTGCGCTACCTGGGGATCCAATATTCGCCTATATCTCAACTGAGCTGTTTATCCGACCGATGATTCGAAACATGATGGGGCTCTACGACATCCATCGACCAGTCATTAAAGCGACACTCACCAATGATGTTACGAGCGAGAGTGGTCGACATTCCTTTGTGCGCGCAATTCTCTCGACCGATAATCCGCAACGACGACTCGTGACCGCGTTAGAAAATCAAAACGATCTGGTTGCACTATCTGATGCAACGGGACTTGTTGTGATTCCGGAGAATGCGACTGGAGCACGTGCAGGAGAAGAAGTTGATGTCCTCGTTTTGGAACGCCGCTTCACCTAACAATGTCCCGCATTTCGATGAACGCATGGCCACTGGTCCTCACTGACGGTGAGATAACGCTGCGTCCGCTTCGATACCGTGATCGAGGAGCGTGGCTTGAAACTCGCAGAGCGAATCGAGAATGGCTGACTCCATGGGAGGCCACATCTCCAATTGCGGAAGAAAACAAGAACCTTCCTACTTTTTTTGAGATGGTGAAGTTTCACCAACGAGAAGGAAGGGCGGGACGTTCGCTCTCACTTGCGATCTGGTTTGGTGGAAACCTGATTGGGCAGATCACTCTGGGAGGTATCTCTTATGGCGCATATCGCGGTGGTCATATCGGTTACTGGATTGATCAGAGATACGCCAACAAAGGTCTAACGACTCGAGCGGTTCGAGAACTCACCAGATATGGATTGGAAGAACTTGGTTTACATAGGATTGAAATAAATCTAAGACCTGAAAATGCTGCATCAAAGCGAGTGGCTGAGAAATCTGGTTATGTTTTTGAAGGATTACGGCCGAGATATCTTCATATTGACGGGGCTTGGCGAGATCATCTCTGTTATGTAAAAGAAAATCCGCGGTTCTAACCTCACAAAAAAACTTCGTGTAACAACGGGGGAAATACCCGAAAAGTCCAATTCTTACCTTTAGGGTTGGGATTCGTGGGATCAGGACTTATCTACCTCATCATCGTAGGAATGTGGATTGCCTATTTCCTTCCACGTTGGATCTCCACCCATGAAGAAGTCTCCGGACGTACAGTCGAGAAATTTGAAAAGACTATGAAGGTCGTGGGAGTAACTTCAGGAAATGCAGCTCCTGATTATGAGGAGATTGCACGTCGTCGCGAGCAACAAGTTGCAGTTCGTCGAATCTTGTTCTTCTCAATAATTGGTTTAACGATTGTCGTGGCGTTGTTTGCGATTGTTGGTCTCGTTTCGCCAATCATCATGATGCTTCCCATCTCAGCCTTTGCACTTTATGTCGTACATGCGCGTCATCAGATTCATCTAGTTCAGGAAGAAGTTAAGCGCGCACGTTCAATTCAAAAAGTTTCCTCACAACCATCTTCTCGTAACTACTCCGAAATTATCGCGCGTTCGAAGAGTGCCAGCACTAAGCGCACAATTTTCGAAGGACTTTCATCAGGCGAACAATGGACTCCGCTATCCGAACGCGTGGCCTCATATACAGAAGAAGTTCAGAGCATCGTCATACTTCCCAAAGGAAGTTCCGATCAGAATTCAGGTACCTGGGAACCAACTGCTATTCCATCTCCGAGTTATGTGTCAGCACCAAAAGCAGCTGCTCAACGTCGGGTGATTGATTTGACCATTCCTGGCGCATGGAGTGAGGCGCAAGAAAAAGCTATGCGCGAAGCGATGGCGCCGGCAAGAGATCAGATTTTTGACCAAGTTCATGCTGATGAAATTGAAGAACAGATTCGCACTCTGCGCGCCTCGGGCGAGTAACTAAATCCAGCTCGAAAACCACATCCGCGCGTACCAATCCGCGTATGTCATCACTCCGCCTACAAAGAGCGGGAAAAAATAGGCAAAACAGAGGGCAATGAGCGCTATCAAACCTAGGAGATAACGTTGGCGTTCGACTCTGCTCTCATCTTTCTCGAGCGCTTTGTCGGCGATATAAATAATTCCCAAGATCATAAATGGTTGGAATGCGATGGCATAGAAGAAGAACATCGTTCGTTCGGGAAAGCCTAGCCACGGCAGATAACTTGCGAGCCAGAACATGAGTATTAATCCAGCGTTACGTTCACGACGATGGATGAAGTAGCCCAACGTCACAAAGAGAGCGATGAGACCAATCCACCACAAGAGCGGAGTTCCAATAGCAAGAACCTCTTGCGAACAACTCGAAGCGCCACAACTCTTTGGTGTTGCGTAGAAGAAGGATGTTGGTCTTCCGAGGATTAACCAATTCCATGCACTAGCTTCGTAAGAATGTTCTGTGGTGAGACCAGTATGAAAATTAAGCATCTCTCGGTGATAGTGAATCCACGAGAGAAGTGGATTAGTTGAGTAATCGCGACTCCATCCTTTATCACTTAAGAACCAACCACTCCATGAACCAACATAGACAAGAAGTGGAATTACGCCGCACTGCAACGTAGTCTTAACAAACTCCCGGCGGCTTATGAGCAGGTAGATACCAAGTGCTGCAAGTACGTAGATCGCACTCCATTTTGTGCCTAGAGCCAGACCCATAGAGATCGACATAAGCCAGAAACGATTAGTTATCAATAAGTAAAAGGAGAGCAATAGAAAAAAAGATAGAAAGATGTCAAGAAGAGCAGTACGTGACATAACGAGGTGGAGGCCATCCAGCGACATCAATAATGCAGCAGCGATACTTAGAAAGTTCGATTGGAAAAGTCTTTGGGCGATGAGATACACCAGAGCGATTGAAAGCACTCCTACAAGCGCTGCAGTAAATCGCCAGCCAAATGAGTTGTCGCCAAAGGCCCTGATTCCGAGCGCTATTGCCCACTTTCCAATGGGAGGATGAACGATGAACTCGGGTGAGCCACCGTCAATCTCCACTCCTGATTGGAGGAAGTCGCGCGCTCCGTCGACGTAATAGACCTCATCAAAGACCAATTCATGGGGACGGCCAAGATTGACGAACCTCGTTACGGCAGCGAATATCAGAACGAATGCCAAGCTGAGATTGATCTGGCTACGTCGCGAGATTCGACGATTGAGATCTGCGACGAGAGCGTTCATGAGCCCTAAGGATACTGACCGCCATAATGACGCAGTGAGCGAATTGGTCCTAGCGGCGGTGCCATTAGGAAATGTTGGAGATGCTTCATCACGCCTAAAAGAGGCAATCACAACTGCAGATGTTGTTGCAGCGGAAGACTCCCGTCGCTTTATGAGACTGTGTAAGGATTTGGAGATCGAATGTCGTGCTCAAGTTCTCTCATTCTTTGAGGGAAATGAGGTCCCTCGCCTCCAGGAGATTGAAGCAAAACTTTCAGCCGGCATGAAAGTTCTCCTTGTGACCGATGCGGGTATGCCATCGGTTAGTGATCCAGGTTATCGCGCTGTTCGTATGGCGGTAGATAAAGGTTTCAAAGTAAGTGTTATTCCAGGACCGAGCGCAGTTCTTGCAGCGTTAGCGCTCTCTGGATTACCAACAGATAGTTTTGCTTTTGATGGATTCCCACCGCGTACTTCAGGTGCGCGCGATACATGGTGTGAAGAGCGAGCCCATGAAGTTCGTACTCTTGTCCTCTTTGAATCTCCACATCGTATTGTCGAAACACTCGATGCTCTGCGTAAGTATTGTGGCGGAGATCGACAAGGTGCGATCTGCCGTGAAATCACCAAGACCTATGAAGAGACTGTTCGTGGAACGCTGGATGAATTATTCACATGGTCACAAAGCAAAGAAATGCTAGGAGAATTCACCGTGGTTATAGCGGGTTACGATCCTTCGCAATCTGAACTTTCGGATAAAGAAATTGCAGCCATCGTCCATCGAAATGAAGCATCAGGAATATCGCGAAAAGAAGCGATTGCTATGACCGCACAGGAATTGCGCATTCCAAAGCGGAAAGTGTTCGACATCATGGTCACTGAGAAGTAGATAGAATCCCACCCATGTCGAGTGCGCAAAAATCGTTCTATCTCACGACCCCTATCTATTACGTCAACGATGCGCCTCATATTGGTCACGCATACACAACTGTTGCTGGAGATTTCCTGACTCGCTGGCATCGCCAGAAAGGTGAATCCGTCTGGTACCTAACTGGCACCGATGAACACGGCCAGAAAGTCATGCGTACTGCTGAAGCAAATAACACTCCACCTCAACAATGGTGTGATCGCTTGGTTGAAGAAGCGTGGAAACCGGTCTGGAAGCATCTCGAGATAGCAAATGACGATTTCATTCGCACCACCGAGCCTCGTCACATGGAACGGGTCCAGAAATTCCTCCAAGGATTGATGGAAACCGGATTCATTTACGAAGGAAAATACGAAGGCCCATATTGCGTTGGTTGTGAGGAATTTAAACTTCCGGGCGATCTCGATGAAGGTAAATGCAAAATCCACTCAAAACCGGTTGAGATGGTCAGTGAAACTAACTGGTTCTTTAAATTGTCGGCTTTTGTTCAGCCATTGTTGGACCATTACCGGAAAAATCCAGAGGCCTGCGAACCTGCTAGCGCCCGTAATGAGGTTGTGGCCTTTCTTGAAGGCGGAGTTTCTGATTTATCGATTTCGCGCTCGACATTTAACTGGGGAATTCCTGTCCCTTGGGACACCAAGCAAGTTGTATACGTCTGGTTCGACGCGCTATTGAACTATGCAACAGCTGTTGGCCTCACCGATCCTGCAGATAGTGAAGGCGGTAAGTTCTTTGGAAAGACTTGGCCGGCAGATGTTCATCTGGTTGGGAAAGACATCCTTCGTTTTCATGCAGTTATCTGGCCCGCAATGTTGATGGCGGCAAATCTTCCCGTCCCAAAGAAAGTTTTCGCCCACGGTTGGTTACTTGTTGGTGGGGAGAAGATGAGTAAGAGCAAACTGACCGGAATTGCACCTGCGGACATTACGAATCATTTTGGTGTTGATGCATTCCGTTACTACTTTATGAGAGCTATTCCATTTGGCAGCGATGGCTCTTTCTCTTGGGAAGATATGGCAGCTCGTTATACAAGCGAACTTGCGAATGATTTTGGAAATCTTGCTTCACGTTTGGCAGCAATGGTCGAGAAATACTGTGAGGGAATCCTTCCTGCTGTTGCTCATGATGAAACCTTGGCAAAAGCGCTGAAGTCGACGGTAGATCAAGCAGATGAAGCAATAACCAAGCTTGATTTCCAAACTGGCATCAATGTGATCATGGAATTCTGCAAGACGGTCAATGGCTATGTGACTACAAAAGAGCCATGGTTGGTTGCAAAAGATCCAGCCCGCAAAGTTGAGTTGGATGAGATTCTCTATAACACCGCTGAATCTTTACGTGCACTTGCTGTGTTGTTGCATCCAATCATGCCTATATCTACGACCAAACTCTGGGAATCTCTTGGCGCTCAACAATCTCTTGGAGAAATTGGCGCCCAGAAAATTAGCAACGTTGCCACGTGGGGACAACTCACACCAGGTACTCGAATCGCCAAAGGCGAGATTCTCTTCCCTCGTCTCCCTGAGCTTGAGAACTAAATAATCCATGGCAGATCGGCATAATCGAGATCTCGATCGACAACCAGCACCGCTGCCCGACGCACTTCCAGTTCCATGTATCGATTCACATGCTCATCTAGAAATTGTCACCAATACCGATCCAGATCATCCCGAGATCAAACGAGTATTGGATGAAGCCGCTAGCGTCGGAATAAATCGAGTAGTACAAGTTGGATATTCTGCGGAGCAATCAGAATGGTCAGTTCGTTGTGCCGAGAAATGGAATACCCAGGTACTTGCAGCAGTTGCGCTTCATCCCAATGAAGCTCCAGTTGTGGAAGATCTAGAGAAAGATCTCGCGGTTATCGATCGACTTGCAAGTCATCCTCGCGTTCGCGCGATCGGAGAGACCGGTTTGGATTTCTTTCGCACCGAACCAGCGCTACAGGATCGCCAGATATATTCCTTCAAGCGGCATATCGAAATAGCAAAACGTCACAAGAAAGCACTCGTCATACATGATCGTGATGCTCATCGTGCAGTCCTCGATGTTCTCGATAGCGAGGGAGCGCCGGACACCACAATCTTTCATTGCTATTCAGGTGATGCTGAAATGGCGAGAGAATGTATAGAGAAAGGTTATGTCCTGTCTTTTGCAGGAACTGTGACTTTCAAGAATGCGCCCCAACTTCGGGAAGCGGTAAAGCTCGTACCGCCTACACAACTATTGGTTGAGACCGATTCACCATTCTTAGCGCCGATGCCTCACCGTGGATCACTCAATACTCCAGCGCAGATTCCTCATATTGTGCGCTTTATTGCTCAAGAACGTGGAGATGATTTAACTGAGTTGACTACCGCATTAAGTGACAATGCAGAACGAATTTTCGGATCATTCCAGCCATGACCATATCGTTACTTGGCGCTACCGAGATCCGTGAAATTGCGGAATCACTTGAGCTTCATCCGGCTAAATCTCTTGGCCAAAACTTCGTGGTTGATTCCAATACGTGCCAAAAGATTGTTCGTCTCGCCATCATCAATCATGGAGATCATGTTGTGGAGATTGGACCAGGTATTGGTTCGCTCACTTTGGCGCTCTTGCAAGCCACTAATCGAGTTACTGCAATTGAAATTGATGAGCGACTTGCACGCCAACTTCCCATTACCGCAAAGAATCATGGCGTTCCGAATGAGAATCTCACAGTAATCAATCAAGATGCGATGAAAATTTTTGATCTACCTGATGCTCCTACGAAATTGGTTGCAAACCTTCCCTACAACATCTCGGTACCAGTTCTGCTGACTTTCTTAGAACGTTTCCCTTCCATTACTTCGGGAGTAGTAATGGTCCAAACTGAAGTAGCGGAACGTCTCGCAGCTAAACCTGGAAGTAAGACTTACGGCGTGCCGAGCGCAAAAGCTGCGTGGTGGTGCGACATGATTTTGGCAGATTCGGTCTCTCGCTCAGTCTTCTGGCCAGTTCCCAATGTCGATTCATCCTTGGTGAAATTTATCCGACACGAGCCACTCGGGGATGAACAACTTCGGCGCACTACATTCGATCTGATTGATCGCGCATTTGGTCAGCGTCGAAAGATGCTGCGTGCAATTTATTCTGACATTTATGGAGGTTCAGGAGAGGCAGAATCCGCTCTCGCTAGCGCTGGAATCGATCCCACAACACGTGGCGAATTACTAGCGGTGGAGCGCTTCGCTGCAATCGCAAAGCAATTAGATAGGCGATAAACGCGCGGTAGTAATACGCTCGCCAAGTGCCGTCATCTGTGGTCGTTCGAGTACCGGGAAAGATCAATCTTCAACTCTCGGTTGGTCCACTGCAACGCGATGGTTTTCATCCCGTAGCCACAGTCTTTCAAGCAGATTCAATATCGTGACTGGGAAAC
>OGVZ01000040.1_pt1 | contig 16581 bp, 19 predicted proteins | sample 1575881 | NCBI WGS metagenome assembly OGVZ01 (sample SAMN07581520, study PRJEB24739) | freshwater metagenome | place: Singapore | collected 2015-01
GTTTCCCAGTCACGATATTGGTCGCTGATGTATTAAGTGGAAAAAAGAAGGTTGAACGCAAAGACTTTAGTAAAGACTCTGCGGGCTATGAGAAAGCAATTGTCACTGGCAAAGCGGCAATTGCTAAGAAATATAGTGGCGCACAAATCCCATCCCCGCTTGCAGCCCTTGATCTAATTAAATCAGCGCAAAGTAATTCAGTTCGAGATGGCTTTGCTGCTGAAACTAAGGTGTTAGCTGATTTAGTAATGAGTGATTCATTACGTGCATCCCTTTACTCATTTAATTTGATTCAAAAGAAACGCAAAAAGGTTGAAGGTGCTCCTAAACCAGCTCTTGCTCGAAAAATAACTCGAGTTGGCGTAGTTGGTGCAGGTCTTATGGCATCCCAGTTGGCGTTGTTGATGCTCAGAAATCTAAAGGTTCCTGTGGTAATCACCGATCTTGATCAAGAGCGAGTTGATAAGGGATTGGCTTGGATTAAAAATGAGATTCAAAAACTAATTGATAAGAAGCGATTATCTCCCGAATCTGCAGCTAGATTATTAACAAATATCTCGGGCTCAGTTGATAAGAAAATATTTGCAAATGCTGACTTTGTAATTGAGGCGATCTTTGAGGAGTTGTCCTTAAAGCAAAAGCTTTTTAAAGAGCTAGAGGCGATTGTTACACCAGAGTGCATCTTGGCAACCAATACCTCATCCCTTTCAGTTGAGGCGATGAGTGAGGGCTTGAAGAACCCAGAGCGAGTTGTTGGATTTCACTTCTTTAATCCAGTTGCTGTAATGCCGCTGCTTGAGGTGGCCAGAACTACCAAAACAGATGATGCCACCACCGCCACAGCGATAAATATTGGTAAAGATTTAAAGAAAACTATGGTGATTGTTAAGGATGCGCCAGCTTTTGTGGTTAATCGTCTTTTAACTCGTTTTATGGGTGAGGTAACAGATGCCATTGATGAGGGAACACCATATGAGGTAGCTGATGCTGCAATGGCTCCCCTAGGTTTTCCAATGTCATCCCTTGAATTACTCGGCCTAGTTGGCCCAGGAGTTGCATTACATGTGGCTGAAACTTTAAATAAAAACCTTGGTCCACGTTACAAAATCTCACCAACTATGCAGAGGTTTGTAAAAGAAGGTGTTAAAACATTTTATGTAAAGGATTCAAATGGTGTTAACACAGTCAATCCAGCTGCACTTGCACTTCTTGAAAAAGGAAGCACACCATCAACAGCTGAACAGGTTAGAAAACGGGCACTAGAGGCGTTAGCCACTGAGGCGAAGATGATGTTAGATGAAGGTGTTGTTTCAACACCACAGGAGATTGATATTTGTATGTTGCTTGGTTCAGGTTGGCCAATGCACCTTGGCGGAATTTTGCCTTACTTAGATCGAGAAGGAATTAGCGAAGCGGTTTGCGGGGCTCGTTTTCATCCAAAGGGTGTGGCATCCCTTCCTTAATATCCATTCCAATCTCACTGCTATTCCAAGCAACTAAAGATCTGGTGATGTTTTGAACGGTAATTCCTAAATCTTCTAAAATCTCAGCTCGCTTTGAGTGCTCTAAGAAGGTTAGCGGTAAACCAATCGAGTGAACTGGCACATTTAGCTTGGCATCTCTAAATAATTCAGAGATCGTGCTTGCAATTCCACCATGTTTAATACCATCTTCTAATACAACTACATTTTTATATCGTTGCGCCATTGTTACTAATGATTTTGGAAGCGGTTTAACCCACCTTGGATCAATAACGGTAACGCCCACGCCCTCTCGATAGGCTTGAGCTGCTGCCTCAACTGCAATTGCGGCAAAGGCACCAATACTTATTAACAAAACATCTGCACTCTCACCGCGATATAAAACATCAATGCCATCACGACGTTCAAAAGCTGGAATGTCAGCATTTACTGCACCCTTTGGAAAACGAATCAATGATGGAGCATCTGAGATATCTATCGCCTCACGTAAGGTTTCCTTTACCCGCTCACCATCTCGGGGTGCTGCTACATGCAAGGTCGGCACAATTCCAGTTAAGGCTAGATCCCACATGCCATTATGGGATGGCCCATCATCGCCGGTGACACCTGCTCTGTCTAATACGAAAGTTACTCCAGCTTTATGAAGTGCAACATCAAGTAATAATTGATCAAAAGCTCTATTTAAAAATGTGGAGTAAACCGCAACTACTGGATGCAAACCTGCAAAAGCCATTCCAGCTGCTGAGGTTGCGGCATGCTGCTCAGCAATTCCAACATCAAATGTTCTATCTGGGAAAGCTTTTTCAAACTTATCTAAACCAGTTGGCCCCATCATGGCTGCAGTTATTGCCACCACATCACCTCTTTCGGTGCCAATCTTTACCAACTCATCTGAAAATACCGATGTCCAACTCTTTCCACTCTTACTTAGCGGCTGACCAGTTTCAGCATCCACCACACCAACGGCATGAAACTTCTCAGCCTCATCATTAATCGCTGGTGCATGGCCTTTACCTTTTTCAGTAATAACATGAACTAAAACTGGTTGACCATACTCTTTAGCTATCTTTAAAGTCTTTTCAATTGCGACCACATCATGACCATCTACTGGCCCTAAATACTTAAGACCTAAGTCTTCAAACATTCCTTGAGGGGCGACAATATCTTTGATTCCTTTTTTAACACCATGCAATGTCTCATAAATTGGGTGGCCCACAACTGGTGTTCGCTCTAAAACTCCCTTACCCCAATCTAAGAACTTCTCATAACCACTTGTAGCACGCAGGGTGGAGAGATAGGTAGCTAGACCACCAATAGTTGGTGAGTAGGATCGTTCATTGTCATTAACAATTATTACTAATCTCTCATTTTTGCTGGAAGAGATATTGTTCAATGCTTCCCAACTCATACCGCCAGTTAATGCTCCATCACCAACCACACAAACAACTATGCGATCCTTTTGATTTGTTAAGGAAAAACCTTTGGCAATGCCATCACTCCAAGAAAGAGCGGTAGATGCATGTGAGTTTTCAACAACATCATGCTTGCTCTCGCTTCGATTTGGATATCCAGCTAAGCCACCACGTTGGCGAAGTTTTTCAAAACCAGCCATGCGGCCAGTTAACAACTTGTGAACATAGCTTTGATGGCCAGTATCAAAAACTACAACATCTTTTGGTGAATCAAAGATTCTATGAATTGCAATAGTTAATTCAACAACACCCAAATTAGGACCTAGATGCCCACCTGATTTTGAAACCTGTTCAATTAGAAATGATCTAATCTCAGCCGATAATTGATCTATCTCTTTGGCAGAGAGTTTCTTTAAATCAGCAGGTGATTTAATCTGATTGAGCATGGCTATAGTTTAAAGGGTAGTTAAAACTATGGTGTTCTATTTGCTCAATAATGAGCGTAATACATACTGCATGATGCCGCCGTGGCGATAGTAATCTGCCTCACCCGGGGTGTCGATCCGAAGCTTTGCTTTAAATTTCTTTCCACCCGCACTAACTTCAACCTCTTTTGGTGTTTGGCCTTCATTTAATTTATCAACACCTCTAATAGAAAATACTTCACTGCCATCTAATCCAAGTGAAGCTGCATTTTCCCCATCTTGGAATTGAAGTGGGAGTACTCCCATACCAATCAAATTTGATCGATGAATTCTTTCAAAGGATTCTGCAATTACTGCTCGAACACCAAGTAGTGCTGTTCCCTTTGCTGCCCAATCACGAGAAGAACCTGAGCCATACTCTTTGCCAGCCAGAATGACTAAAGGAATATTTGCTTCAATATATGCTCGCGATGCATCATAGATTGTTGTTTGTTCACCATTAGCTAAGAAATTCTTAGTAAAGCCACCTTCGACGCCATTTAACAATAAATTCTTTAACCGGATGTTTGCAAATGTTCCGCGGATCATTACCTCATGATTGCCGCGGCGAGAGCCATAAGAGTTAAAGTCAGCTCGATCGATGCCATGCTCTGCCAAATACTTACCAGCTGGGGAATCAGCTTTAATATTTCCAGCAGGTGAAATGTGATCAGTAGTTACCGAGTCCCCTAATACTGCTAGCACTCTGGCTGATTCAATATTACTTACCGGCTTTGGATTTCTTGGCATGCCATCAAAATATGGTGGTTTTCTAACATAAGTTGATTTAGCATCCCACTCAAAAGTATTTCCGGTTGGCGTATCTAGGGATTTCCATCTCTTATCCCCCTCAAAAACTGATGCGTAATCTTTTGTAAACATATCTGATGAAATGGATGAAGATACAACTGATTCAATCTCTGCACTTGTTGGCCAGATATCCTTTAGAAATACTTGGTTACCATCACTACCAGTTCCAATCGGATCTTTTTCAAAATCATGATTCATTGATCCCGTTAAGGCATATGCCACTACTAAAGGTGGTGAAGCTAAGTAATTCATCTTCACATCTGGAGAGATTCGACCTTCAAAATTTCGGTTTCCAGAAAGTACGGCCGAGACAGCTAAATCATTCTCATTAATTGCCTTACTAATCTCAACTGGAAGTGGGCCTGAGTTTCCAATACAAGTTACACACCCATAACCAACTAAGTTAAAACCTAACTTCTCCATATAAGGGGTAAGGCCTGAGCGATCGTAATAATCGGTGACTACTTTAGAGCCCGGAGCCAATGTGGTTTTAACCCAGGGTTTACTGGTTAAACCCTTCTCCACCGCTTTCTTGGCTAGTAATGCAGCACCAATCATCACGGAAGGGTTTGAGGTATTAGTGCAAGAGGTAATTGATGCAATAACCACATCACCATTAGAAACAGTGGTTGGTTTGCCATTAACCTTCACATCAATTTTATTTTTATTTGTTTTATCGGTGAAATAGGTTGGTGCTACAGCCGCATATGAGCTTTTAGCATCTCTTAAAGAGATTCGATCTTGGGGACGTTTTGGACCTGCGATTGAAGGCACAACTGTTGAAAGATCTAACTCTAATTTTTCAGAATACCTTGGCGAAGCAGAGGGATCATGCCAAAGTCCATTTACCTTTGCATACTTTTCTACCAACTCTAACTGCTCTTCACTTCGGCCAGTAAGTTTTAAATACCGAATAGTTTCATCATCCACCGGAAAGATTGCACATGTTGATCCATATTCAGGCGACATATTTCCGATGGTGGCGCGATTGGCCATTGGCAGCGCGGTAACGCCGGGCCCATAGAACTCTACAAACTTGCCAACTACCCCATGCTTTCGCAGCATCTGAGTGATTGTTAAAACTAAATCTGTTGCAGTTGTGCCTACTGGCAGTTGGCCATTTAATTTAAATCCAACAACTCTTGGGATTAACATCGAAACTGGTTGACCTAGTAATGCTGCCTCCGCCTCAATACCGCCAACACCCCAACCAAGCACGCCTAATCCATTAACCATTGTGGTGTGTGAATCAGTTCCAACTACTGTATCTGGATAAGCCCGTAGGGTGCCATCTACTACTCGACTCATCACAACTCTTGCTAAGTACTCAATATTTACCTGGTGAACAATTCCAGTTCCTGGCGGCACGACTTTAAATTCATCAAATGCGGTTTGCCCCCAGCGCAAGAAGCGGTATCTCTCCTTATTTCGTTGGTACTCAATATCAACATTTTGTTCAAAAGAATCCTTTGTTCCAAAGAGATCTGCAATTACTGAGTGATCAATTACTAACTCAGCTGGTGAGAGCGGATTTACTTTTGCTGGATCTCCCCCTAAATCTGCAATTGCCTCTCGCATCGTTGCTAAATCCACTACGCATGGCACCCCTGTGAAATCCTGCATAATCACGCGTGCTGGCGTAAATTGAATTTCGGTATCTGGTTCAGCAGATGGATTCCAACCTGCTAATTTTTTTATTTGATCTGCAGTGATATTGGCACCATCTTCGGTGCGAAGTAAATTCTCCAGCAAAATCTTCAGGCTAAATGGCAGATCTTTGGCTTCGGCAAAGCCAGTGATATCAAATATTTCGTAGCTTTTACCAGCTACCTCCAGTGTGGTTTTGGACTTAAATGAGTTCTTACTCAATGCCCCACACCTCTTTCCTGTGTATCTCGCTCCTAATCCTATCTGTTTACCGGTGAAAATCCAGCCACGCACTCAATGTGCTGAGTCATTGGGAAAAGATCAAAAGCCTCAATGTGATCCAACTTATAACCAAGATCTGCCAAAGTTTTTGCATCCCTTGCTAAAGCTGCAGGATCGCATGCAACATAAACAATCTTTCTGGGTTTAAATTTAACCATTTGCTTAACTACTACATCGCCAGCACCTGTTCGTGGTGGATCTAATAAAATTAAATCTGCTCGCTTAACAAGTGGCAATTGTTGTGCAACTAATCCTTGAAGAATCTTTACATTCTCTTTATTTAGGAAAATTCTTCGCGCATCTGCAACCGCAGTTTTATCGCTCTCAATTAAGGTTACAAAACCTAGCTCTTTAATCTCTTTTAATATGGAAGCTGCAAATAGGCCAACACCAGAGTAAAGATCTAAAACATGATCTGCCGGCTTTACCCCAAGTTGGGATAGTGCAGCTTTTACCAACTCATTTGGTGCTGCGCGGTGGCTTTGCCAGAAAGCAGAGGGTGAGATCTTAAATGAATTACCACCTACTTGTTCAACAATCTGGGTAGGACCACTAATACTTCTACCTGATCTCATAACTGAAACTTCATTTGTACTGGAAACAGCAACCTCAACTCTGGCATCAGATTTCCACTGCCTGCTGGATAATTCACCCACATTCATTCTCTTATCAGCGATTAGGCAATCTCTTATTTCAACCACATCATTGCTGCGAGCGCCAAAAAAACCAATCTGCCCATTAGCTGAAACGGCAAAATCCATACGAGTTCGCCAGTGCAATCCATCAGCAGGTTCTACGTCATTCACCTTTAAATCAAAGCCAAGTTGTGCTAAATCCATCTTGCCAATTCGTAAAAACTGTTCCTTAATTATCTGGGCTTTTAATTCGCGTTGGGTGCTGATATTTATGTGCTGAAAATCGCAACCGCCACAACTGCCAGCGTACTGACAAGGTGGTGAAACTCGTGAGGTGGCTGGTTGTAATACCTCTACAACATCTGCATGTGCTATTTTGGAACTAACTGAAGTAATTTTTATATTGACTAACTCACTTGTTATGCCATGGCGTACAAAAATAACTTGTCCGTTATATCTTGCAACAAAATGTCCGCCATGTGCCACGGGGCCAATTTGGACCTGCACAATCTGGCCTACTTTTAACCGCTCCTGAGCGTTTGATTCCATAGTGCGGAGCCTATGGGTGTAAGTTGTACTTTGTGCACGTAGTAATAATGGGTTGTGGTCGAGTCGGTTCGACCCTTGCGGTAGATCTTGAAAAATCTGGCCATACAGTGGCTGTAATAGACCAAAACCGCGAAGCCTTTAGACGTCTAGGCGCAAACTTCAATGGTCGAACAGTTGCCGGTGTTGGCTTTGATCGTGACACATTGTTGGAGGCAGGAATTGAAAAAGCTGATGCTTTCGCAGCTGTTTCAAATGGTGATAATTCAAATATTTTGGCAGCAAGAGTGGCCCGGGAAACTTTTGGTGTGAAAAATGTTGTTGCTCGAATTTATGATCCAGGTCGTGCTGAGATTTATCAACGTCTAGGCATTCCAACTGTTGCAACAGTTCTATGGACTACTGATCAGATTATGCGCCGGCTTACTCCAGATGGCACAAAATCAGAGTGGCGAGATGCCACTGGCAAAATTTTGCTAGTTGAGGTCAGCCTTCATAAGGAGTGGTATGGCGAATCAATACTTTTAATTGAGAAAAACACCAATGCCAGAGTTGCATTTATAACCAGACTTGGTCAGGCTGTATTGCCAGATGAGCACACAGTTTTGCAAGAGGGCGATTTAGTGCATCTTTTAGTTAATGAAAAACAGGTTGCGGAAACTGAAAAAACTCTCGCTAAATCTCCGGTAGGTGCTTGATGAGAATTGCCATTGCAGGTGCTGGAAATGTTGGTAGGGCTATCGCTCGAGAGTTGTTAGAAAATGGTCATCAAGTTCTCTTAATTGATAAGGATCCAAAAGCTTTAAAGATGGATTCAGTCCCAGCAGCAGAATGGCTACTAGCTGATGCTTGTGAAATTACCGCACTAGATCAGGCAAAGTTAGATGGCTGCCAAGTGTTAGTTGCTGCTACCGGTGATGACAAGGTAAATCTTGTTGCATCCTTACTTGGGAAGACTGAGTATGGCGTGCCTAGAGTTGTCGCAAGAGTAAACCACCCAAAAAATGAGTGGATGTTTGATTCATCTTGGGGCGTGGATGTTTCGGTATCAACACCAAGAATTATTTCAGCCCTTGTTGAAGAAGCAGTGAGTGTTGGCGATGTAGTTCGTTTATTCTCATTTAGAAAAGGGGAAGCAAACTTAGTTGAAATAACTTTGCCTGATACCGCTGCTTGTTGCGGTAAAACTGTAGGAGAGGTTGAATTACCAGAGGATGCCAGCCTGGCTGCAATAGTTAGGGATAGCCATGTAATTACACCAAAGGATCATGATGTTTTTGCAGCTGGTGATGAATTGCTATTTGTAGCATCAGCTAAAGCTGAGGAAAAACTAAAGTCCTGCTTTATCTAGTTAATTTTAGTAGTTGGAGTTTTTCTTAAGATTTGCCAAGTTCCCCAAGCGGTTAATATAAATAATGGATATCCCATCAGTAATCGAGCAGTTCCTAAAAGATTAATATTTCCACTTTTATATAGTGGATATTGAACAATTAATCTAGCAGCAAACATTGCAACCCATAGCCAACCAGCTTTTATATATGCATTCAACCGAGCAGGATCTTTTCGCCATAACAAGTTCTCTCCCAGAATTGGCCCAAGCATTACACCCAAGATAGGCCATTTGATCAAATTTGTAATTGCATAAAGCAATCCGTATCCAGCATTAATCCATAATCCTGGCAGGTAAAAATCTGCAGCATTGCCAGTCCGCTTTGAAATTAATGCGCAAATTGCAACACCGATTAATCCAGAAAAGGCATGTTGTATGGTTTCCCGCTTTAACAAACGAAGAAGCGTGAGCAGAATAGAAAGTGCAACTGCTGCATAAAGCGCAGCATTGACATCTTTGTTTGTTAGGTTGAAAACTATTAAGAAGAGCAAGGATGGTAGACCAGAATCAATTAATCCACGTTTGCCGCCTAAGGCATTTAGAACTTTGTCTTTATCCTCATTATGTCCTTGATAACTCATGCGCCGGTGGATCCAAATCCGCCAGTGGCACGCTCTGAACCAGGTAAATCAGCAACCTCCACAAACTGCGCTCTTTCAACTTTTTGAATTACAAGTTGGGCGATGCGATCTCCCTTTTTAAATGAAACAGACTCTGTTAAATCATGATTAATTAAAATAACCTGCAGCTCACCACGAAAACCTGCATCAACAGTTCCTGGTGTATTGACCATCGATATGCCATGTTTAATTGCTAACCCTGATCTTGGATGGACTAATGCAACATAACCATTGGGGAGAGCAATACTTATACCTGTTGGAATTAACATCCGCTCACCTGGTTTAATTGTGAAATCGATTCTAGTTGCCAAATCCGCGCCAGCATCCCCACCTTTTGCATAAGATGGCATAGGCACAGTTGGATCCAACCGTTTAATAAGTACCTGCATCATGGATTGATATCAAAATCTGGATCGACAAATGCCATTAACTCAGGATGTTCTACCAAATGATCTTTATATTGCTCAGTTAAATTCTTAATAAAATGCTCCATTGGAACCGCAATAAACAGGGCAGAGGCTTGAACTGCAATCTCACCCGTTGGTGAATCTAATCTGCCTTCAGCTTGTGTATAAATCTTTCGACCTGCTTGCCCAGTAATTCTGGCATCAATAAAAAGAGTGCGGCCCATTGGTACTGGTAATAAAAAATCTGTCTCCAATCGGCCGGTAACCGCGGGAGTTCGAATTAACCACATCAATTTACCTAACGCTTCATCAAAGGCGAGTGAGAGTAAACCGCCGTGGGCAAGACCAGGAGCACCTTGATGATTTTCAGTTACGGTAAATTTTCCAGATAGATCTAACTCTTTCCCAGCAAAGGCAATTAAATGCAAACCGGTTTTATGTAATTCACCACAACCAAAGCAATAACCAAAATGGGATGGAATCTGTGAACCAATAGCAGGTGCCTTTGGGTGGCGAAGAGGCATCACCGCATCTGCAGGTGGAGTGGTGGATGCAATACGTGCCATTGGTAAAGCGTATCCTTTATCTCATGGCTAGATCTAATTCCAACTCTGAGTTTGCTGAAAGAATAAATTGGCCAGTTTGGTTGTGGTTATTTCTAGCGATGATAGTGGCCTCAATTTATCTAACCTTTTGGGCACCCTTTGGCAATCTCTTCGCAGCTGTTGTTTCTATCCTAATTTCTATCACATTGATTTATAGTGCGAAAAAATCAGTGCTTGAAATTGTAGTTATTAACAATTGGCTATATGTTGGGAATGCCAAGATTGAGTGCAAACACATTAAGAATGTCTCTGCTTTAAAAAGGGAAGAATTCTTAAAACTACGTGGGCAAAATGCCGATCCAGCCGCCTTTAATGCAACACGTTTTTGGATTTCCACCGGAGTTAAGGTTGAATTAAAAGATAAGAATGACCCAACTCCATATTGGCTGATCGCAACTAGGAAACCAAAAAAACTTGCAGCAGTTTTAAATTAATCGCAATCGCGACAAACTGCCTTCAGACCTTCACCCCGTGCACGTTGATTAATATGCTTAACTAAAAAACAGCGACTACAAGTGAATTCATCCTCTTGTTTTGGCACAACCTTCACCGTTAACTCTTCACCAGATAAATCAGCTCCAGGTAACTCAAGATTTTCGGCAGCCTCTGCTTCATCAATATCTACCTGTCCAGATTGAGCATCAGCACGTCGAGCTTTTAATTCCTCTAACGATTCTTCGTGTAACTCTTCATCGGTTTTCCGGGGGGTGTCGTAATCGGTTGCCATCATCCACCTCCTCGTAAAAATTAAGTAAAACTATTTTCGATCTCTATTGGCGTAACCATTACCCCAACTGGGCGGATAATCCCCTATTGGAGATAGATGTGCCTAATCAACGCTAGGCGTGTCGGGATTATTCCTTGTTAAGTTGCTGGGTGCGACGCTCAGCCTGCGCTTTGCGCCACTTTGCGATCTCACCATGATTTCCCGAGAGTAAAACCTCTGGGACATCCAAACCTCGCCAGTTGGATGGCTTTGTGTAATTTGGATACTCGACTAAAAGTAAATCATCATTTCCAGTAATTGAGTGTGATTCCTCTTTTAATGAATCAGGATTTCCTAACACACCAGGAATTAATCGGGTGGTTGCCTCAATAATCACCATCGCCGCTACCTCACCACCACCTAAAACATAATCACCAATTGAAACCTCATGAACCTTGAAATTACTTTTAGCAGAGTAAAACTCACCAACTCGAGCATCAATTCCTTCATATCTACCACAGGCAAAAACTAAGTGCGATCTCTTTGAAAACTGCGCTGCCATCTGTTGATTAAACTTCTTTCCCGCTGGAGTTAAAATAATTAAATCAACCATATCTTTATCATTTGTAATTGCATCAATTGCTTCCCCCCATGGCTGCGCAGACATAACCATGCCAGCACCCCCACCATCAGGAGTGTCATCAACTGAATGGTGAAAATCTTTTGTATGCTCGCGTAAATCATGAATATTGATTGACACGATGCCCTTATCCTGCGCTTTACCAAGGAGTGATAATTTAAGTGGGCTTAGGTAATCTGGAAAGATTGAGATTAGATCAATTTGCAACATCTAATAACCCTTCCGGTGGATTTACGACAATTTTCTTAGCTAATACATCAATCTCAATAATAATCTGCTTAACCATAGGTATCAGTACCTGCCCTGCTGTCCTACGCACTGATAAGAGATCCTGGCCAGGTAACTTAACAATCTCATCAACAGTGCCAACTAACTCACCAGTTTGTTGAAATACTTCACACCCTATTAATTGTTGAAAGTGATACTCCCCCGGTGCAAGTGAGCCAAGGTCAACATCGGATGAGATTAATTTATCTCGTAACTCTTCAATTTGATTTCGATCAGCAACTCCATCAAATGCCAGCAACAGAATTTGATTATGCCAACGGCTTGACCTAATTGTTAATTGCCGACCATCATCTAAGGTTAATTTGTTACCAACTTTAAATCTGATATCTGGATCATCGGTTTGAACCTCGATGGTTGCTTCGCCTAAAATCCCATGTGCGCGGCCAATTCGACCTACGACAAGTTGCAAATTAACGAACCTCGTCAGCCTCGATTAGATCTACGCGAACTGAGCGGCCAGCAAGTGCACTAATTACTGTGCGAAGTGCTTTAGCAGTTCTGCCATTGCGGCCAATTACCTTGCCAATATCCTCTGGGTGAACTCGGACCTCAAGTGTGGTGCCACCACGTGAATTTTTTTCGGTAATGACAACTTCGGCTGGATTATCAACAATCCCTTTTACTAAGTGTTCTAAAGCTTCATCAATCATTCTTACTCGCTTGCTGTTGCATCGGCAGCTGGCGCATCAGTTGTTGCCTCTGGCGCTTGTGCTACCTCTTCAGTAACTGCAGCAGCGGCGGCAGCAACTGCCACGGCCTCACCAACTACTGGAACCTCAACTTTTTTGGAAACTACTGGAGGAACGTATTCTGGCTCAACAATAATTTCACCATCTGCACCACGACGCTCTTTAATCTTTGTTGCCTTGCCAGTTAATTTGCGTAGGTAGTAAAGCTTGGCTCTACGAGCTGATCCATGTCGAACAATTTCTATTTTTTCAATTACAGGAGTGTGTACTGGGAATGTTCGCTCCACGCCAACACCATATGAAATTTTTCGGATCGTAAAAGACTCACGAATTCCAGAACCAGATCTTGCAATGACAACACCTTGGAAAACCTGGATACGACTCTTGGTACCTTCAATAACTCGAACGTGAACCTTTAGTTCATCGCCGGAACGAAATGATGGGATGTCCTTACGAAGTGAGGCGGCATCAACTACATCTAACACGTTCATATTTTGTCCTAATCGTTAAATTTTATGGTCAATCAGCTATTTTCCAATGAGAGGGTATCTTGCCATAGCAGGGGTGATTAGATCAATTTGAGATCAAATCAAGGGCAAAAGCTGAGCATGTAGGGATGGTCCAGCGGCAACCACCAGTTCACTACTTGGCGCCCCACCTTTTGGACCAGATACAACTGCTCCAGCCTCAGTTGCAATTAATCCACCTGCTGCATGATCCCACTCTTTAAGTGATGCTTCAAAGTAACCATCTAAGGCACCCATCGCTACGTAACAAAGATCAACAGCTGCTGCACCATTTCTTCTTAAATCTCTAATTCTCGGCAATAACTTTGCCATTGTGTCACCTTGGCTAATTCGTAAATTTAAATCATATGCAAAGCCAGTTGCCAGCAGTGCTTTGCTTAACTCAACTGGTTCATTACATTTAATCCTCTCACCATTATAAAAAGCCCCACCACCTTTTACGGCACTCCAAAACCCACTAATGCTTGGTGCATAAACCACACCAGCTACTACGCCATTTTTATCTTTTGCGGCAACTGAAACATTCCAACCTGGCAATCCATATAGATAATTAACAGTGCCATCTAATGGATCTATTACCCAAGTGATTCCAGATTTACTCTCCTGTGCCGCACCCTCTTCAGCGATAATTCCATCATCTGGACGAAGGGTAAGAATTTGTTTAACAATTAAAGCCTCAGCCTCTTGATCCATTTGGGTTGCAAAATCAACTGCAGAACTTTTCTCAGTAAAGGTAAAGCTTGCTGGTCGTTTCATTAGATGTGAACCGGCGGCTCTGGCCACAGACTCTGCAATTTTTAATAACTCTGCGCTCACCAGGTTATCTAAGCATGAAAAGCCAAGGGGTGAGCGTGTGTGGCAGATTTATCCCGCTGAATAATTGTGGCAATCTACTCTCATGAATGAACCAACCGATCTACGTTTAACCGGGCGTTCTTCCGATGGCACAGAGCTTGAGTTGGTTGATCAAGTTGGAAATCAATACTCACTACGTATCTCCGACACATTACGTGCGACAGTAAATCAACCACGTCTATCTGCGGTAAGTAATATTGAAGAGGTTATCACCACAACTGTTAAAGAGGTTCAGGCAAGATTACGCGGTGGTGAATCTATCGATTCCATCTCTCGCACAACTGATTGGTCAGTTGAGAAGATAGAAAATTATGCTGGCCCAATTTTGCAAGAACGAGCATTTATTATCTCCCAGGCACTTGCCACCCAAATTCGTCGAGAACCACACGCTCCATATTTAGAGACTGCAGTTGCCAATCAATTAGCACCTCGTGGTGTTGATATGAATATGATCGAGTGGAATACATTGCGCCTGCCAGATGGCAATTGGGAGTTGACTCTTTATTATCCACTCCGTGATGGCTCACCAAGTGAGGCAAAGGGTGAGGCGGTTTGGTTATTTAATTTAGGCCGCAGATCCCTTTCAGCTCATGATGATGGTGCAAGATGGATAGGTGGCGAGGCTAAACCAAAGGCTGCGACCCAAACCTTTGGAAACATTCCGCAAACCGAAGCACCACGTTTAGTATCAATTAAAGAGGATGTGGCACCTTACGCACCAACACCATTGGTTGCAGTTGATGAGGTTGATGATGAAGCAAAACGAGATGGTGTTATCCAAGCCAAATGCTTCTCTAGTTTCTGGTAACGGGCAAACAAAATCAGCAATAGCATATTGACCGGAACGAACTACTATATCGCAGAGACGTCCCATTCTACGAGCGTGCTCAATTCTATCTTGAGGTTCAAAACCGAGATCTTTGTTTACCTCTTTACGAATTTCATCCGCATTGAAATGAACCGCATTGAGCATTTTTGCTAGCTCAAGAGATAGTGTTGTTTTACCCGCTCCGGGCAGGCCCATAACTAAGATTTTTTTCACACTATATATTAGTATGAAATTATAATTTATCCAGCTTGGATACTAAGTCACTCATATCCCCTTGCTGTAGCTTTAATGCAAAAGATATAGCTGCAGGACCCATTAAGGCCATTACATAAGGAGGGAGCATACTAATAATTTGACCAATATGAGGCAGCTGAGGAAGATAAGTCTGTATAGCGGGTAGTAACGCAACAACAGCTGTAACTATAAATGCTTTTGATTTAGCTATGTTTACTTTCTTTAAAGTGTCCTTACAACGCTCTTTATGTACTTTCATTAAAGTAGCAGATATAGTAGCGTCTGCTGTAATCATTTTATTATAAGCATCGCGATCAAAGTAAGCTATTTTAACCGGGGTTACTGCTTTTACTGTAGCATTACGCGGCGCTCCAGAAACTAAAGCTCCTTCTCCTACGAATATACCCGGCCCAAGAGTAGCTAGTTTAAGCATCTTTTCCCCTTTGAGTATTTCTACTTGCCCTTGACAAACCACAAACATAAACTCACCAACGTCCCCTTCTTTTATTATAACATCTCCCGCTTTATATTCTACGCCAGTAGGAAACGTAGCTATTTTCTTAACTAGCTTATCGGGTACTCCGTTGAATAGAGGACTATTACGGATTTCCCCAAGGGAAATCTTAATCTTTTTGGGCATAATGGGTATAGATACTTATCTATACTAAAAATAAAAAACCCAGCATTACTGCTGGGTTAATTAAATAAACTGAACTTATATTACTTAGCCGGAGCTGGAGCAACAATATCAGTTGTACCTTTTACTACTCCACCGACAAGCTCTAAACCACCGCCGACAATATTGCCGGCGCCAGTTAATACCTTACCTGCGGTGCCGCTTACTACGTTAAGAGTCTTAGATGCATCATTAGCACCAGAACCTACGAAGTTGCCTACGCCAGATACAGCGGATTGAGTCATGCCTTTACCGCCTTGGTAAGCTGCGTCAACAGTGCCGCAACCAGTTAATAGAAGGGTGGAAAGGGCTGATATAATTAATAGATGTTTTTTCATACATCTATATTTATCTATATTCTATCTGGATTAACGTTTTTTAGCTTTACCACGGCGCATATTAGCCTGCCAATGCGCTAATTGCTTCTTACGAGGGCTTGCAGTCTTACTATGTACAATTTTATCTAAAGATGCTAATGATGACTTCTTTTTTATCCCGTGTCGCTTACTGTCTCCAGGCCGGCCGGGACCCTTTTTGTCCATAAAGTTTTCTTCTAAAGCGCTTTCGGGCCTATCGTTAAAACTATTAGGATCGTTTTGAGCAGGGGTAGTGTTTAGATCAATTTGTTCTACATCAGCACTATCTGTTCTTCCACCTGGATTACTTTCATCGTCATTAATAAGTTTATCATCTCTAATAGACTTTAAATCTTCTAACGCTCCTTTACCCCCGCCACCTGGTGCAGAAGGGCCAGTTATAAGATATTGCCACATCTGTTGAGGATTCTTTAATGCAGCTTGAAAGTCTATAGGTTTAATACCTATCGTGACTGGGAAAC
>OGVZ01000041.1_pt1 | contig 16569 bp, 22 predicted proteins | sample 1575881 | NCBI WGS metagenome assembly OGVZ01 (sample SAMN07581520, study PRJEB24739) | freshwater metagenome | place: Singapore | collected 2015-01
TTGCCGTACTGCTTATTTACAGACGTCGCCCATTGCGTCAATACAACGGGATAGACATACGTTGCAGCAGGATACGCGCGCGATCCACCATCGACGCGCAAGTACAAATAGTCCTTGCTTTCGATGATATTAGCAAGGGCAATCAAATCGTCCATATCCTGTTCTAGCGTAACCGCCGTTGCATTGTATGCAAACGGATACGTTTCGATATCAAACTTCGGACGGCGTGTAGTATAAGCTAATTTCGTTCCGCTTACATCATCCAACGTGATCGTGTCAAAAGCGTAATCAAATTGGGGAGCAAGTATGTATACGCTCTTTGATGTCGTAGATGTTAGCGACGATATAGCTACCGTAGCACCGCCGTACGTTGCATCCGTTCCTGTTGTAGCCGTATCCGTATCGCTACCGTATAGCGTGAGCGTCCAGTTACTTTTAGCCGACATATTAGCCCCTCAACTTTCTTGCTATCATTCGTGATCTATCGCGCTCGTATAGGTAGGTATCCATACCTACATTTACATCTACGCCCATGCTGCCTTCTATACCATTCGGCATAGAATCTAAACGCTGACGTATTGCAGACAATTCGCCGCGCATAAGTTGTAGCTCCGTTACTGGTATGGTGCTTATCTGATTTTCTGCGAGCATCTTTTGCAGCGCCGGGAAAGACTCTACTGATTTACCGCTATGCAAATGCTCTAACAGCGCCCTGTTCTTTCGTGTAACGTCTGCCGTCATTACGAACTCTTGTCCGTGTACGACGCCCGCGACTTGCTTTGTGCCTGTATTGCCAGTATAACCGCCCTCTTCAAATCCATTTAGCGCAGCATTTAGAAGCGCCTTCAAACCTTGCACCGCTGCAAGTCCGGCGATAGCCCCGAATGGAGGCGGTATTATAGAAGAAAAGAGCGCCAATATCGAAGGCGTATACAAATCAAGCAACGCCGATACGGTTTGACCGACTACTTTCTTTAGCGCTTCGCCTGCATTCTCACCGCCCGCAACTAATGACGCAAACGCAGCGCCTGCGGATACTGCTAGATTATTAAGAGCGGCTGTTTGCACCTCTTCGCTCTGCTTTGCCAGTTTGTCGCGCTCGTTCGTTAGGTTCTTTTCCTTTTGTGCAAAGTCCGCATTTACAGACTCTCGCGCCGCTTGCCTTGCTTTCTCATCCTCAAACTGCTGATCTTCAATAGCTTTTAACGCCGCGGCCTTATCCTTTGCCAGTTGTAATTCTTCGTCTGCGATTTGACGTATGCGCTCTAGGTTTTCGTTGCGCTTGTTTATACCATCTTCCGCCGCCTTTGCCTGTTGATCGGCGATAGCTTGAAAGGATGCGGCGATAGCTTGCGCCGTTGCCGATGCCGCGCCCTCCTGTTTACTTGTCAATTCTGCTAGTGAATCTACTGCATCTTGGTACGACGTCTCGCCGTCTTTAAGATTCTGTATTAGCTTTTCTTGCTCTTCATTTAGACTAGCGGCTTGCTCGGCAGCATCGCCGTATATCGTAGCAAAATCGACGCTACGCAATGCTTCACCAATGCCGCGCAATGAGTCGGCGAAGATATCGCCCGCCTGTTTTATCTGCTGTTGTCTAATCTGCGCTACAATCTCCGCAGTGCCCTTTGCTATTTCATCGCCTGCGCTCGTGTATGCGGCTTGTATTTGCTTTGCATAAATATTAGTTGTGTCGCTAGGTAGCGATTGCAACTCTTGAAATATACCTTGTCTTAATGCTGCGGATTTACTTCTAAACTCTTCGACAGATAAGCCATCTAATAGCGCCTTTTGTAGTTCGGCTATACCCTTCTGATATTCGGGCGTTTGCTCTACGATAGCATCGAGCGTATTAGATAGCCCTGCTTCTAATACGGCACGTTGCGCGCTAATCAATTCGCCCGCTACTGATGCGTTGCCGGCTGCTAGTTGCGCCTTCAGTTTTTCCAATCGAGTAGCGGCGAACTTGGCCGTTATATCATCTAGCTTCTTTTGATTTTCCTCTTCTAGCTTCAACGCATTTTGCCGCGCCTTCGCTTCGATGTCTTCGATCTTGCGCGCGTTTTCTTCGCGCAATATTTCAATCCGCTTGTTAATTACAGCTTCTTCCGCTTCGCGTAGCTTGCCCTTACTTGTCATCGCGCTACGTTCTACTTCTAACGCTTGCAAAGCATAGCGCTGTTCAATCTCAATGCGTTTCTTTGCGCGTTCTTCTTCGTTAGCTATGTCATCCGTTGCGGCAAGTTCGCGCGACTTTTGCTGTTCTGTCGTAAGACCTGCCAATTGCTCACGTACTTTTGCCAATGCTTCGGCGTATTTCTTTGCGGCTTCCGGGTCTGGCTTTGGAGGGGGATTCTTTGTTAGGTCTTTATTAGCATCTGCAAGCAACTTACTGTCGCCTGCCAAATCTTTGATGTTTTCGGCTAAACTCTTTGTGGATTTAGATGCAGTCTTTGCCGGTTCGTCAATACCTAACAACGCGTTCTTTATTGTGTTCAAATCAAACGACGCAATCGCGTTTATAAGGCGCGTAATGTATTGTATGACGCTGTCGATAGTTTTAATGATTCCATCCAATGCACCCGCGAAGAATTGTACCACGCCGACAACGGCACGAATAATCCCTATTGCCGCTTGCAATACAAGATTGAGCGCACCCATTATGACTTTGTTTTGCGTTATGGCCTTTACTAGCGTAACAAACAAACTAGCGGCACTCTTAATAACTGGCACTAATGCCGTGAGCAACTCGCCTGCCAATTGCGCTACAATCGGCAATAACTGTACGATAACATCAAAAATCGGCCGCAATGCCGGGAATAAATCGCGGAACGTCTGCGCTAGAATGCTTACAATATCTGTTAGCGGCTTCATCGCAACTTGGATAACTTGCAATAGCACCGGTACGAGCTCTTGTATCAAACCGAGCATCGGTTCTAGAATTGCCGATATTAGGGACAGAAACGGCCCTGAGAGCGATTGCACAATCGTAGCAATAGCAGAACCCACCTGCGCCAATATCGGGGCTAACGGCGTAAGGATGCCTTCGAGTACTGGTAATAGCGATTCGATAACCGGGAGCAAGGTTTCTGCCAACGGTATCAGCGCTTCTAGTAACTTGCTACCGACCTTTTCAAATACTTCGCCTAATTGGTTTTGAAGTTTGTTAAGAATGCCGCCTACGTCGCCCTGCTGATCGGCTACCGTTTTGAATGATTCACCAAGCGCCTCGTTTGCCTTTTGGAGTTTTTCCGCCGGCGTTATATTGGATTTCAATACTTCGGCTAACTGCGGGTATTTCTTTGTTAGCGCCTCAATAGCCGCTGCGCCTTCGGGATCATTAACGCCCCGCGCGAATGCTTTCGCTACGGCCTCGCCCTTAACAGCGCCATTACTGAACACTTCCAAACCGGCCGACAATTTCGTCAAATCCTGCGCGCTTTGTCCAGTAAAGCCGCCCAAAGTCGATACCGATAGAGCAAGTTCGCGAGTACGTTGTACCGGCAATCCTAGATTGTTAGCAAGATCCAATGATGACTTACTAACCTTTTCTATTTCCGCGTCTACATCGGCTATACCCTGCGCCTTAAAAGCAACTTCCAAACCGTCGCCAAACTCATCGGCTGCAAGCGCGCCTTCTTTTAATCCATGCACAACGCCCGATAATGCTTGTGCCGCCGCTCCGCCCAACGCACCACCGGCGATAGCTCCTAGCCCGCCTAGCTTTTTAGACAGACCGCCTGCGCTAGATTCGGCGCCTTTTGTATCGACGTCAATTTTGACGGTCTGCGTACTACTTAATCCCTCTATCTTTTTATCCGCAGCGTCTACTTCGCTACTATCTACGTTTACTTTTACGTTGGGCTTTGCGCCCGTCAATTTATTAAGCTGCCCCAATGCGTCGCTGAGCGACTTTTTAAGACTGCTTATATCTAGTCCAACGCTGACGGTAGCTTTATTTGCCATTTGTTATCTCATGTCTAGTAATGTCGTGCAATACTTCTGGACATCGCCCATTGTGACGTGATGCCAGAAGTCTTCCTTGTCAAAATCCGCGGCGTCTTGCTCTGATAGCTTTGTACGATCTGCCGTTGCTTTGATACAATCAATGCCAAGCATAAGCGCCGATAGCGTATGCGGTAGCTCCTGCATCTGCTTATGCAGTGCCGCAGCTTTTACAACGTTAGTCTTTGCCCATTCTGCCAAATCTAATTCGGTAAACGTGCCGCCGTTTGAAATAGCTTTATCTACCAAGGCGGCAAAGTCTGCATCCTCCGCACATAACCGCGAGATGCTCGCCATGATGCGATCTTTGCTAGTAGATTCAATGTACGCCGATAGCTTATCTTGCCACTCCTGCAATAGCTTTGCATTGCCGACTGTAAGCGGCATTGGTTCAAAATTCACGGTGTGTCCTTTTTGGTTTGTTAAGTCTTTTACCTGATGCTTTCTCGTAGATGTACGCCTCTTCGCCTGCCTGCCCCTTCCACCAAGGCCGCTTATAACTCAATGCTTTTTGGATATTGACGAGCTTGTAAAACTCTGCGTACGCCATATCCATCACTTGATAGTAGGATAGATTCCATTCTTTCGCGTATTGCAAGGCCATTGCCATAGGTGATGCTGTTTTCGGTAACGTGTCCGCGTAACTATCGTCAATGTCGAGTGTAAAATTAGGATGGTCGCTTGTAAAACCGTACTTATCAGTTAGGGGTATATCGTGAATTTTCCACATCGAAACCTTCCAAACTTCGTATAGCTCATTGCCGGTGCTCGCTGCAAAACTTGTCCACGTATGCAGCGACCTCCGACGCGCTCACATCCTGCCAAAACTCGGAATCGTTACTACTGTCGATTAGTGCTATTTGCTCTTCGCTTAACTTGCTACGGTCGCACGTGGCGCGAATGCAGTGTATACCCAATACAAGCGACTCCATAGTCTTCGGGAATGATTCGACGTTGAAGTAAAGTTCGCGCCCTATCTCTGGATTATCCTGCAATAGATAGGTCAAACTTTCCTGCAATTCTTTCTCCGCTATTCCCTTCGCCGCTTCATCTGTTAGCGGCTCGTATACTAGCTCCGCTTGTTTGTTATCGCGCCGTACTTCGTTCTCAAAATCGTGGTTAGATTCATGCGCTTCTTTGACGTATTGCGAGCGTATCGTTACGGTGCGCTGGTTAATCATTCCCACTTCGTCGATAAGTTCGGCTAAATCTTCGTACTCATTGCGTAGCCGCGCGATATTGCGAAGCGTGTGTTCTACGCTGCGCTTTTGGATGTGCTCTTTTACACGTACATACCAGTCTTTACACACACGCTCATTACGTAGCGTTACTGGTAAGTGTGTAATTTCTATGCCATTGATTTTCATAATGTGTCCTTAAATAACGAGAGCCGACGAACGCCGGGACACAGATCGACGCCGCCGGCCCCCTATTGCGTATTGCTACGCTATTATGCCAAGTCTACGAGCATCTTTCCATAAGGATAAGATGTAGCGGCAATCGTTACCGTAGTTGCTGTTGTCGATGTATACGAACCAAGCGCAGCCGATGCCAAAACCAAATCAGTAGTAATGCTTGCAGCTACTGCTGTAAGTGTTGGCTTTACATACGCCGTGCCTGCAAAGTTTACAGAACCTGATGACTTCGACACCTTGACAAGCCCTGCCCATGCAAGGCGCTTGCCATTGTCAGAACCGGTAGATGTGATTGTAGAACCACGTACTACCATAGCAAGCGTCGTGCTGCCAGCAGATGCGCCTGAAATGATTTCGCCGTCTTCCATTGTCAGTTCTTCAGTCGTTGCCGAAGATGTAGAAGCAGGTGCGTATGTTTGAACAAATGACCAATAAGCAGAGTCTGCCTGTACTTGGTCAAGAGTCCATGTGCGAATACCGTTATCGTCGTTAGCTCCGTCCGACGTGATCTGCGAAGTACACGTATAGACTGGAGTAGTAGACGCTAACGTTGTCTGTGTTGTGCCAACAGTAACCGTAAAGAACTCTGCTTTACGACCACCATTTAGGACATATCCAGATAGTGCCATTATTGTTTCTCCATTTGAATTAGTGCTGTTATATCGCGCGTATATGTGTCGCGATAGAATGTATAGAGTGGATGCTCTTTGCCGTTATCTGCTAACCATCTGCCGATCAGATCGGTATTGCGTTCTAACTTGCTACGGAGCTTTTTTGGATCGCCGCTGTAACCATTATGAGCGATCGTGATAGTTGTATCTATAACGCTGTATCCAGCGCTACGGATGGTGTGTGCAATTTGTTCGTGTGCGTATCCTTCCCACTTAAACTCTTCCGAGTTGCGGTACATACGCAATTGTCCAATGTTGAAGTATTCGTTTTCGCTTGCTTCGCCTACCAAGCGCTTGTAACATGATAGACTAGCTTGCCCACACATAAAGCCACCAACGCCGCCGCCGTGCCGCACTGTGGCCTCTGCGATGCCTTCGTGTTGTTGTTCGACTAGATACTCATCGCAGTCTATCCAGAATATCCAGTCCTTTGTCGCGAGCGTGTTGCATAGGTTGCGAGCAAATGAAAAGTCAAACTTGCCATGCTGATACGTCCATTTGACGGAGCGTAGCGTACGGTGCTCGTCTTCGTGAATTGTTAGCTCGCTGATATGCGATTCTTTGCCCAACTCATTGAGCACTATGCAGACCTCCGCATTCTTTGGCAATGAGCGAAGCATACCCTGCATACTATCGTGCATATCCTGCATCGATGCTATTACGCAAAATGAAACCGGGAAAGTATCGCGTTCTGCGTTTTCTATTGTGTCCATTGTGTGCCCTAAACTGGTCTTATTAGATACGTTACGGTTAGGGCTACGCCCATCTGTACTTTATTGCTTCCGATGTTGAAGTTACCGACGTGCCCATCGCAGTGCATAGCTACAATCTGCGTAGCAAAACGGCTATCCGTATTGCCTGCAAGCGCACCTAAATCGTACGACTCGATAGCATACTTTACACGAGCGGCAATATCTCCGGCGCGCTCGGTCGCTATGCCCTGCTCGCTAGGATCGCTCTCTACCATCGCGTTACACATCACTTCAACAAGCGCCCTGCCTAGCCCCAAGCCCAAGCCGTTCTCCGCATCCGCGTCGTACTGCATTTGTGATATGTACGGATAGCAAAGAACCCGCGCAGATTCGTAAGCATCGGGACGCCATACACGGCGAACCGATAGCTCTTCATCTTGAGTAAGAGCGTCGATAACGGTATCTATTACATACTGCATTGGATTAGATGCCATTATCCAAACTCCTGATTAAATGCGTCTACGATGTCGGTTTCAAGTTCGCGTAGGATTGCCGCTAATCCGTTGGGGTCGTTCATAAACTGCCGCAATCCGGGACGAAGGAAAGGGCGCGCCGGCATTGCGATAGAGTGGGGTTTTGTTTCTTTTGGCTTAATACCTGTTTGCGCTTCGTACTCTTGTGCCTTTGCTTTGCTAATGAAAGCTACCCGGCCCGGCCCTACAAAAATATACGGCGTTCCTCCCGGATGCGGTATAGTGCCGCCGTATTCATGCAAAAGCCCGTACCGCAAATCGCCCTGTCGTGGCCCCTGCGTTACTTTTGTCGTGGGATCAAAACCGAACTCGAGCGTGTATTTACCTTGCTTAAACTCCGACTTGCTAATGTTGCCTTTGCCGCCCGGTTGTAATGCTCTCGTAAGGTTGCCATATAAAGTACGTAATCTGCTGCCGCTATTCTTTGGCAACTTTCGGGCGCCTGTCTTTGTTTTGACAGAGGAAGTAAAATCCATTTCATCGAGAATGAAAATAGACAATTCCTCAGGTATATTCTGCGACGTTTCTTTTATAGCCGCCAATATACCGCGTTCTAATCGTGCTAGACGCGCCGCAATGTCGCTCATATAGTAACCCTAGTATAAGGCGCTAAACGTGGCTTAACGCGCGCGCGCATGGCCTGCAACGTCTTACTAATGCTTATGCCGGCTTCCGATTCTGTGATAGCAGTTACGCCGAATCGATTTGCCTGCATAGCGAATGGTGTTTCTAGATATAGCTCCGTTACCATCTCTGCCGCGCATACTTCTATAACCGTAGGGATACTCGCGTAACCTACTGTCATAACCGCTTCGTATTGCTTATTTACGAAACCGTCTTCAAGATATAGGTACTTTACGCCGCGTATATCTACGACGTTTGTAGTACCGGTAACGCTTGCAAATGAATCGCCGTACGAATCACGGTACTTCAAAGTAGAAAGCGTTACCGGCGATGTATAACCGGTAAAGAGTAGCGTATCGCGGACGCCTTCGTAGTATGCCGTTACCGATTCTTGAATTATCGGCTGTTGGCAAATGTCCTTAATCTCCGCATCGACGTAACCGATAAGGCGATCGATTAAGCCGTCTTTGCTGTTGTCGATTGCGGCGATATTAAGCCAATCAGATTTAACGATTGCGCGCGATACGAGAGGCATAGTTATTCCTTGTCTGTTGTTGGCTTTGCAGCCGGAGCACTCTTCACGGCTAGAACGTGCATTTTACCTACTGTTGTAATGCTACCATCTGGCAGCGTTACCGTACACGCGCTCGGCGTTTCCGATACCACTTCGCATTCGATGTCTTTATGCTGATAGTTAATGGTTACGATGCTCTTGTTTTTGATGCTTGAAAAATCAATCATTTGTCGCCGTCCTTTGCGAATAGTCCAATAAGGAAAAGTACGAGCGCGATGATTGCATCTTGCGGAATCGTTACGCCTGTTAGTGAATTGAGCAGCAAAGCCAACGCGCCTACGACGCCTGTGACTGTGGTTTTCCAGTTGCTCATAATGAGTCCCTTTGTGATTGTATAAATGTGCGGTATCAATCGTACCGCGTCTTTAAATTTCAATTGCTTTGTTTCACGTGGAACAATTGGTAGCTCTTCTGCTAATGGTATGCGCTCAATAGGCGGTACGAAGTCTTTGCGTTTTGGCCAGAACTTGTAACGCAATACGACCTTCGATATAATCGGATCATCGCTCAACACGCTTGTAAACCTTTCGTGGCTTCGGCTCTGTATATCCAGTGCGCTCTTCCAATCTTACCAGACGCTCTATAATTTCTATTACCTTGCTCTGCAGTGCTTCCTCGGTACGCTTGAGCTGAATCAAATCCTCGCTCGTATACTTGAGCGATTCTGTCAAACCGATCACCGTGTCGCGTGTGCTCTTATGCTCGGTAACTAGTGTCTTAAGTAGGAACGCAATAACTGAAACGATGCTCGTCAGCACTAGCCCGATGACTGACTCAATCGTCATGCTTCACCTCCAAACAACGGCGGTGCTGGCTTGGGTTCGTAGATAATCATATCCAATTCCTTAACCCAGAGAAACGACGGGTTGCTGCAATACGCAATCTCCTCAGCACTCAATACCCACACATCGTTGATGTCCTGAATAGGGTTGAAGTACGAATCCGTCTGGAATGTCTGACCCTGCAATGATTGCGCTTGCTCTGGTGTGAGAACACCAACGTATGTGGCAAGTTCGGCGATAGGTATCTGTGTCAGTTTCATACGGCACGGCCTAGTCGTTTTTGATAAAGGTCGACGATATTATACAGCTTAGTCGCGTCGGTGTCGGTAAGACCGTCGCCAAAACTTGCAAACGCACATTCTTTGTTCGAATATTGTATAACTCCACTAGAGGTTGTGTTATTGGCCGCAATGAAAATTTTAACACTCGGCAACACAGTTGTATCAGTATTAAGATTGTTTGCTAACAATGAGTTGTTTTTATACACAGCAAAGTTATTAGTGGCCGTTCTTGATGAAATGTAGTATCCTTTGCCATTAGAGTTCGACACTTTAATTCTGGGAGCGCCGCCATAATATCCTATATCTGCATATAAAAAACCATCAGTCAGTCTTATGTAAAGTTGCAAACCATCATAAGGGCCATCTTGGTCTGATCCGCCAATATCAGTTCCCACAATTTGAGTGTCAGTGCGGCTGTAAAAACTTTTATGGATGCTCGGTTTGTTTAGGTCTGTTTGAGCATTAATAAATGTATCTGCATAAGCATTACTGCCATTCGGGAGCGCCCCCGTACTACTATGCGTCCAGCCACCTGTAAACGTCAACCGAAACGCCGCATCTACATCCCGTGGGTCTTTGAGGTTGAACTTATGCGTCGACGCCGTTCCGCCAACAAACGGATAGATAGCCTTCATCTTCGACCAGAGCCCCACACGCTTCAATGACCGCACAAGATTCACAATGGCACGTTGCTGATTCGTGTTGTATATCTGCGCTGCTTCCAAGAACGCCAAAGCATCACGATCAGTAGACGCTGTAACACCCTTCGTGAAGTGCTGCTCTATTGTGCTATATCGTATCGAGCGTACCGACATTAGCTTATCTCGCACCCGTATGCAGAGAACACGAGATTGTTTGCAGACGATGACCGCACCGTAATCACGTCCGTAGCTGCGAGCGTTATGCCTAGCGTTAGCGTTACGCTGTCATTAGCTGCAACGGTTACGTCATAGGCGATATAATGGCTATTCGCTAGAGTAGCGCCTGCGGGCCTAATGGCGATGCGATATGTATAATTCGTTGCGCTGATGTTGGCAACCACGATAGTGCTTACGACCGTTGATGTTGCACTCGGCACGGTGTAGAGCGTTGTAGCATTGGTATCAGCAGGGACAGACTGACCGAGAACTTTATAGGTATTTGCCACGTTATGCTCCCATCAATAGAAATGGCGAAAGCTCTGTCGATGTTACTGATACCGTAGCCCAAGTTTGATCGCCACGTAGATACGTCGATGACGACGCCGTGCCTGACGATGCAAGCCGTGCCGTAGCAATTACGCCCGTCGTGATATCGCTCGCGTCGATGTTAATCTCATCACCGCTCTGCAGCTCTTGAATCTGGCCCGATGCAAGGACTAGTGGTTTCTTGACTGCCATACGTTAGGCCAGTGTAATTGGTTGCTGTTGCTCAAATGCGATTGCCGTAGTCGATACCGCGACACCGATTTCCTGCGAGATGTATCCGCTTGTCGATGGAGCCGTTGACGTTACAGCGCCTGCTGTTGCACCACTGAGGTAGTAAGCGACGCCCGGCGTCAATGACGTTAGGCCTGTGATATCACCGCTCAAATATACCGTTGCATTCGCTGGGCTTGTCGTGCCTGACAATACGAAGCCGTGTGCGCGGCGTCCATTACTTGCGTCTGCCTTACGTGCCTTACGTGTGCCGCTGTCATTCCAGATGTTTACTAGGTCGCCAGCGCTAAGGTTCTCAGATGTTGCCATCACCTCCGTATCGGCTCCGATACCTGACGGCATAATCGAGTTATCGAGCTTGCCCGATGAATCGAGAGCTACGATCTTACCAGCATCTCCAGCGCCTGAGCTTGTTACTGTTCCTTCAACCTCTGCGAGCTGTCCCGCGTTGTTCTTAATATACTTGTCTGCCATGTTACACCGTTTGAATTATTGTGTCTATGTCAATGATGATCTTCGTTGCTGTTATTGCCTTTGCTACATGCACGACTATCGAGCCGCCACTCGGAGCGGTCTGTGTGAGTGCACCATTTGCGCCCAAATAGATAGCGCCTTTCGTCCATGACCATGAGGCGTCGGTGATTTGACCGCTCGTCTTTATGGTTATCGTGTCGCCTGTGATTCCAGACGTTGTACTAATTCCTATTACTACTGCGTTTGCCAATGTATCGGGCGTAGCGTATTTAGCAAGCCCGCTAGAATCCGTTGTAATGCATCGTAAAGCGCTTATGCTAGTAGATGCTACTAGCGTTGTATCAATTGCCGCAGGGACTATGCCGCCGCTAATGATGTCAAGAGTTACATCTATTGATTTTATATCTACGCTAACGGTATCCTGCTTTACATTGATAACGCTACTCATGTTGTTACCTCATCTACTACCGTAACATCGCCGCGCAGCAACTCGGTAACAACTCCGCTAATCGTTACTTCTAAATCCCATTTGTATTCTGTCGTAGTAGATAGTCCAGACGTTTCGGCGCTTGTCAAACTTATGGAGAACGTGCCGGCTGCTGCGCTAACGATAGCCGTTGTAAACGTAGCCGCCAGCGTTCCCGATACCGTGCGGATTTGAGCCGCAAAAGTATAGCCGCTGATATTGGTCGTAGCGCCGTTTACTTTGTATGTAAGCGTACGCGCAAATGCCGCCCCTTTACGGAGTTGCAAATCTACGCGCGCGCCTGTATTTGATAGCGTTATCATCTCTACCTTTTGATGAGATCACCACGAGGGCCGAAGCCCCCGTAGTCATATCATCTTATCCGACGATCAAATTAGCAGCAAGGCCACGCTCGGTAGCGTCGTCAGTTGTTACAAGTCCATTGTAAAGATGCGCCGTGCAAGCACCGTAAGTACCTGTCGATCCATCGCCCGCAGTTGCTACCACGTCGATATAACGCTTACGGCCCTTTAGATCAATAAAGAAACCGAAGATCTTATTATCGTCCGTAGCTGTTGGCAAAGCGGCGTAACCACTTGCACCATATACCGCGCCGGTAATATCGGCAGCGCTAGCCATACCAGAATCGTCAGACTCTTGGAGTTTGAGCGCTGTCATTGCAATATCGGTAGCTCCGAGTGAAAAGTATACGGCGAGCTTGTTAAAGCCAAACGTATCGATTGTTGTTGTCGAGAATGAAGCGTTGTCTACGATAGCCGCAGGCGGTGTTACGTTTACAACCTTCACGTTTTGTAGGTTATTCATATTCTTTTATCCTTATGAGTTCTTTGTTACAAGAGCTGCAAGAGCGCCGCGTGTGCGAGCCGATGCTGTTGATGATGCATTGCCGATGTTCCACCAATTCACACCATAACGAGCCGTAGACTTATTATACTGCGTATCGGTAAGGAATCCGACTTCCTGTGAAGATGTGATCGACAGGCCGCGACGATCGCCGAACAAACCGGCCTGCGCTGCATCGCCGTAGAACAGTACGAACTGTGAGTTCTCTGCGGTCAGAAGCGGAGTATAGAGTTCGTCTGTAAATACAACTTCTGCGCCGTTGAAGAACTGACGTGTTACGCCGTCTACGATTTGAGCGCCGCTATTGCCGCCTACTGCCTGAATCAAAGGTACAATCGTTCCGTACCATACTTGCGACGGAACGTAAAACTTATTCTGCATTCCGGGGAATGTAGCAACCTTCGCTTGTGTCTTGATGATGTCTGACAGCGTGATACTTGCGAGCGTAGCGCCGGTAGCAACTTGAACGCCTGCTGCGTATGACTTGTTACCGTCTGTTGTCCACGTACCGCCTGCATCCGTTACGAGTTTCTTGAAAGACTCTGTAAGACCGACAAGGCCGTTATACGTTGAAGTACCATCGCCCAAGAAAGCTACCTTATCCTCTTGAACAGCGTGTGCGTAGCCGTGATCCTTTGCAATTTCTTCAGCGATTGCAGCGTAGCTGTCATCTCCGAGTTCGATCGTGTTCTGCGTAAGAGCGCCGAATTTCTTAGCTGTAAGTTGTACGCCGCTGAACTGTACGTCCGATGCTGTATAGCTTTGGCCTTCGCCAAGTGCGTATACAGTCGTGCCGCCTACGTTGCGATTTACTGTACGCGTCTCGCTGTTCATCGTTACTACATCCATGATGTTGCGAGCAACGCCACGCTCTTCGCGGTAGTACAAAATAGCTTGATCGAGTTCGTCTACAACTGTTAGACCGCCGAGCGAGTTGTTACCTGTGCTCATTGTCTTTACGAGCGATACGCCGTTTTCTTTGCACCATTGAGCCGATGAAGCATCGCCCAAATATGCAGCTACCTGACGGCCTGCCTTGTATGCAGCAGCGCCGGCTTCTGATCCGTACTGCTTAAATCCCTTACCGCGATAAGGTTGTCCCGTGATCTTTGCGCCCTCTGGAACTACGAATCCAGACGGAACTGGAGCGGCAGTTGTGAGCGCGTTAAGATCTGAAGCGTTCTTTGTCTTCATTTCATTAACCGCTTTCTTTTGTTGAATGATTGTCATAATGCGAGCGAGCTTTGCTTGCGCCTTTGCTGCGCTTTCTACTGCTGCTTCTACCATTTCTTCTGTTGCTTCTGCTGTTGATGCTTCGGCGAGTAGGCCCGCGATTTGCTCGCGCACCTTTGCTACTTCGGCTGCCATTGCTTCCGGCGTTTCAAACGTACCGGCGAGAACGGCATCCAAAGCGGCGAGTATTTCTTCCCACGTCATTAGATTATCTCCATTGAGTTTAGTGATTGCAGCATGACTACTAGTTGCTTTTTCTTTGCTTCCGTTTTATCATGCTTTTGTATTGGCTCCGTTTCTTCGTGGAGCTTGTATAGATTCTTAGATACGTCCTTCAATTGATCGGCAAGTGATAGGATCATTCCGCGAATACGACTGTTTAGAACGCGGCCCGCTTTGCTACGCATATCCGCGTATGCTACGGCGTGTTGTTCTGATTGTGCGATGAGCGTAGCCGCTACATCTAGTTTTTCTTCGAGTGTCATTGCTTTTACGTTGCTTGTCATGGTCATAGGATTAGCCCCTACCGTAACCGGCGACCATTCGATTATATTCACTTTGTTGAGTTCTTTTGTACCATCTGCGAGCGGTGTAGTTTCTACCTCTTCATAGCCGAAGCTATATTCATCAACGCTACCGAACTTAATATGTTCGTATGCGTCTTTCCCGTCGGTTGTGTTGAGATTAAATAAGCCCTTAACATATAAAGCGCCGTAATCTTTGAGACGCTCAGGCAAACGTGCATCGCCTGCGGGTATTTCTTCGGCGGCTATTGTTTTACCTACTGGCCTTTTTAGTTCATGCTGCCATACTAACTTAGGCAGCTTCTGCGAAATGCTATCAGCGAACGCGCCTAACATGACGCGATCACCGTAACTATCGACATTGCCGAAGACCGATACGAACGCTTCTACCGTTCCTTCGCCGTCTGCTTTGTATTCTACTGGTAACGATTTGTATTTCATAGACTACCTATTCTTGATTTGCGAACGGGGCGCAATGTGCATCGGCAATTTGCCGCTTCGCTTATATCTCCAAGTCCCGGCCCTTTACCTGCGCCGGGTACGAACTTGTCAAACGTACCGCCCTCTTCTATCCATTTGCCGTCTAACTCTTCGTGCGTTTCTCGTACAGCATCATCGCGTTGTGATAGCCATACTTGCACGACCTTACGCCCCGGATCAGTTTCACGGGCGTTCACACGCTTTACCGTTGCCGTCTGTACTACGCTTGTCTGTGCTTTGCATGTTGTCGTAGCAATCATTTTAGCGCGCGATGTTGTCAGCTCTGTAAACTTTGCTTGCAGCGCCTTGCGTACTTCATCTGCTGGCTTGCCTGCATTAGCTTCTAATACCCGCTTCATATCCTTACGTGTAGTATCCGCAGATTCGGTCATCATGTCGGTCATCTTGCGAATTTGCTCATCACGTATTTGATCGACGTATGATTGCACCTGCGTAAGATCGCCGTCTAAAGAACCGAGCACCATTTCTATAATGCGTTGCCGCAATGCTTCCTGCGTAATGGCGTTGTCCTGCATGAACTTCGTAACGGACGTTTTCAACAACGCATCATTGAGCACCTTTGCAACATCAAACGATACCGTGCGCGTTGCGCCCTCTTCTTGCTTGTATGCCGCCTTGCTCTTTGCCGCTTTCATTACCTCTTTTTCAAGGCGCTTGAACATAGCCGCAACATCGTCTTGCGTTGGGCCTATTGCTTTCTTTACAGCGTCCTCTTGAGTGCGCCAATACTTTACGGCTTCTGGCTCTACCCATTTGATGCGCTGACCTTCGACAGATTCGATAACACCATCGCCGCTTTTTACTTCCGGCAATTGCGCCGTGTTGCGCCCTTCGCGCTCGTCTTCGGCTTCCATACTGCGAACTAACTTATTCGCCCATGCTTGTCCGGGATCGCCGCCCCATAATGCCCACGCGATGCGCCCATTGCTGGGAAACCCGTCCTGATCTGGCGACCACCCGGCGCCTTGCTTGTCAATCTCGTGACGGTCGAAATACGCCTTCATGCGCCGCGCCGTATCGGGCGAGATATTGCGACCATTCGACAGATCGCGCGCCCGTGCTACTCCGACTTCCGTACCGCCGCGTCCATATTCGGAGCGCCAATCTAGACCTTTCTGCGCTTCGTCACGCACACCCTGCGGAGGGCTAAAATCGATATCTTCGTATGCTTTTACTTCGGGGTTCTCAGTTGCGAACGCACCAAAGCCGCCTGCGGGCTGCTGTTGGTAAAAGTAAATATCGCCATTGTCTACCGGATCATACGATAGCGCCTGACGCGCTTCATTAAGCGTAATGATATTGTTCGTAAACTGGCTAACGGTGCTTGTTTCGATTGTTTCCGCTTCCGGCAATAGTGCCTGCACGTATGCCGTATCGAATTGCAAAGCAATTTTGGGACTGTTCGAGAAACTTTCACTACCAATCACCTCTATCTTTGTCCCAAATTCGACACTCGAGAGATTTGGATCGTTCGCAAAAGCCAGCCGTGAAATATATCTGGTGGAATTTGGT
>OGVZ01000043.1_pt1 | contig 16359 bp, 16 predicted proteins | sample 1575881 | NCBI WGS metagenome assembly OGVZ01 (sample SAMN07581520, study PRJEB24739) | freshwater metagenome | place: Singapore | collected 2015-01
TTTTGTTAGCGATTCTTTTGCATCTCCAAGAAGTAATGTAGTTTTTGGTTCATATAACTATTCATTCTCAATGCCTGCAAAACCAGGACGCATTGATCTCTTGAGAAAAATTACATTTCCAGCTGACGCCACATCCAAGATAGGCATGCCATAAATAGGGCAGCCTGGGGTGGTTTTAGCTGCAGGATTAACAACATCATTTGCGCCAACAACTAACACAACATCTGTTTGTGGAAATGTTGGATTAATTTCTTCCATTTCAACTAATTGTTCATACGGAACATTTGCTTCAGCAAGTAACACATTCATATGCCCTGGCATTCGTCCAGCTACTGGATGAATTCCGTAGGCAACTTCAACACCTTTTGCAGCTAGCAAATCAGCCAACTCTCGAACTGTGTGCTGAGCTTGCGCAACGGCTAATCCAAAACCAGGCACAATTGCAACTCGTTGTGCATAGTTGAGCAAGATTGCAACATCATCAGCAGATCCTGATTTAACTGGTCGAGTATCAGCTAGGCCAGAAGAAGTACTAGCTTTTGCAGTGAAAGCACCAAATAAAGTTCCAAATAAAGATCTACCCATAGCATCTGCCATCAAGCGGGTCAGAATGGTTCCAGATGCACCAACTAATGTTCCAGCTACAATTAATAAAGTAGTTTCTAGTACATAACCAGATGCTGCAACAGTTAAACCAGTAAAGGCATTTAGAAGTGAAATAACGATAGGTACATCTGCACCCCCGACTGGCAGCACAAACAAGATTCCAAATAATAAAGAAAGTAGGCCATTAATTAGAAGTGGAGTGGTACCACCACTTAAAATTACCCAGCCACCACTTGCAAATACGCCAATTAAAGTTAAAGCAATAATTTGGCGACCAAATGGGAAAATTACTGGTCTAGTTGTCATTAACTCTTGTAATTTAAGGAAGGTGATAATCGAACCTGAAAATGATACGCAACCAACAATTACGGTGAAAACTGTTGCAACTACGACAGGAGTTGTAGCATCACTTCCAAGTTTTAAATACTCAACTATCGCAACAAGTGCCGCAGCGCCACCACCTACACCGTTAAAGAGTGCAACAAGTTGAGGCATTTGGGTCATTTGAACCTTACGAGCCGCTGGTACGCCAACTATCACACCAAATGCAATTGCTACCAGAATTAAATTTTGATTGTGTAATGCTTTTCCATCATTTGCATAAAAGAAAACAATGACGGTTGCAACAGTTGCACCGAGTGCACCAATTAAGTTACCCCTGCGAGCGGATTTTGGAGAGGACAAACCCTTTAGGGCAAGAATGAAACATATGCCTGCGGCCAAGCCAATAAGGTCATATAGGTTACGACTCATTTGTCTTCACCCTTATCCTTTTTTGGTTTACCTTTAAACATTTGCAACATTCGATCGGTTACAACAAAACCACCAACCATATTTATAGTTGCCAAAATTACCGCCGCGATTGCTAGTGATATTTCAAGGGTAGTTTTTGCATGATCTGCTACGACAATCGCACCTACTAAAATCACGCCATGAATTGCATTAGCGCCACTCATTAAGGGTGTGTGTAAAGTTGTTGAAACCTTTGAAACTACCTCAAAACCAACAAATACTGAAAGAATAAATATTGCAAGTAATGCAACCTCATTGCTCATTAATTCAGATGCCATTACTTACCCTTCTCTCGTCTAGCTCCGTTATAGGTTAGGGTCGCTGCATCAATAATCTCATCGCTAAAGTCTGGCTCGATATTTCCGGTCGGCTTGCCATCAACGGTTTTTGTCATAAGTAAAAGAAGATTCACAACATTTCGAGAGAAGAGCATGGAGGCGTGAAAGGCTAATTGGCTTGGAACATCTTTGCCACCCCAGATTTTAACTCCGCCGCTTGTTGTAATAATTTCACCAGCAACAGATCCCTCAACATTGCCACCACTCTCGGCTGCTAAATCAACTACTACTGAGCCAGGCATCATTTGAGAAACCATTTGTGCAGTTACCAATCTTGGCGCGGTGCGCCCTGGAACTGCAGCGGTAGTAATCAGTACATCAGCGGATGCAATATATGGCGTAAGTAATTCACGTTGTTTGTTTGCTCGCTCTTCAGTCATCTCTCTTGCATAACCACCAGCGCCCTCAAGTGCTTCAAGTTCTAAGTTAATAAATTTTGCGCCCATTGATTTAACTTCATCAGCTGATGCTGGTCTAACATCGTAGGCAGAGACCACAGCGCCCAATCTTTTTGCGGTTGCAATAGCTTGCAAGCCAGCAACTCCAGCGCCTAGTACAACTACTTTAGCTGGTGTTACGGTGCCAGCTGCAGTCATAAGAAGTGGGAAAAATTTAGGGGATAGCTCAGCGGCAACTAATGAAGCTTTGTATCCGGCACAAAGTGCTTGAGAGGTAAGGGCATCCATTGACTGTGCTCTAGAAATTCTTGGCACCATTTCAAGTGAAATTGCGGTAACACCAGCGCTGACTGCTGCATCAATTGAATCTTGCGCTGTTGATGGTGATAGAAATGAGATAGTTATTGCACCTTTTTTCAGTGTTTTCATTTGATTAGCAGTAAGTGGTTGCACTGATAAGACCACATCACTCCCGGCTAATACATCACCGCTTTTAACTTGAGCCCCGGCCTCAATAAATTGCTTATCGGAATACTCAGAAGCAAGGCCAGCATTTGATTCAATTATTACTTCTAAACCTGCTTTTGTTAATTTAGAAATAATATCTGGCACCAAGGCAACGCGTAGTTCACCAGATTTTGTTTCTTTTGGCACTGCAATACGCATCTGCTTACTTTACCTAACCTTAACTTTACTTATTGCCCATTAAATCACCTTTAGTTAGGTGATATAGCAAGGCTTGAATTGTGGTTCTGCGATGAAACGCTTGGCGCCACACAACAGATTTCTCACCATCTATTACTTCGGCTGAAACTTCTTCACCACGATGGGCTGGCAGACAGTGCATAAATATGGAGTCCTTAGAGGTTAATTTCATCAAATCAGCTGTGACTGCAAATGGAGTCAAGGCTGAGATTTTTTCTGTTCGATCAGATTCAGAATCTCCCATAGACATCCAGACATCGGTGTAGATGGCACTGGCACCGGTTGCAGCAGCTTTAGCATCGGAGGTAACTTCAATTTGTGCTCCAGATCGTTTAGCTATTTCAAGTGCTTGATTAACAACATTTACCTTTGGCGACCACTTACCACCAGGGGTTGCAACAACAACATTTGCTCCCACAGTTGCACCCATAATCAACCACGCGTTAGCGACATTGTTACCATCTCCGATGTATGTAAACTTACGACCTTTCAAATCCTTGCCAAACTTCTCCTTAATAGTTAGCCAATCAGCAAGTAATTGTGTTGGGTGGTCATCATCAGTCAAAGCATTTATGACAGGAATCGATGCATGTTTTCCTAATTCATCAACATCTGACTGAGCAAAAGTTCTAACTATCAGAGCACTACAAAATCCTGAAATAATCTTTGCAGTATCAGAGATAGTTTCACCGCGACCTATTTGTAAATCATCAGCGCGCAAAAAAATTGGTGAGCCGCCTAAATGGGCAACTGCAGTTTCAGATGCCAATCTTGTTCTAGTTGAAGATTTAGTCATATATATAGCCACTGTCTTTTTAGCTAGAGCCTTCTTTGCGCTAAGTGGTTTTTTGGCAAATTTACTTGCGGTATTCAAAAGCAATTCAATATCTGCCTTAGACAGATCAGAGGTGCGCAGGAGATCTTTTAATGGCCGGCTCATTGGTAAATGGTAGGCGATAAATTTAGATTAAGATTTGGGTATGGGATTTTTAGATGATTTACGCGGTAAATCAGGTAAGACTGACTTACTGGAGAAGGAAGATTTATCGCCAACGGATGAGGGTGACCATGAACGTTTCTCCCACTATGTTGATAAAAATAAGATCACAGAATCTGCTGTAACCGGAAAACCGGTACGTGCTTTATGTGGCAAGAAGTGGGTACCTAATCGCGATCCTCAAAAATTCCCAGTGTGTCCAACATGTAAAGAGATTCACGCCCGCTTAAAGTAAATTCTCAGTTAAAACCGATACTCTAAAATTCATGAGATCGCGCAAATTATTAATACTTGCAGTCGCTTTCTCATTTATGCTTTCAACTTTAACTCCTGCCAATGCCGATAACCCACCAAGAAGAATATTGTCTGGTTGGTTACCGGATTATTCACTTGCTCGTAATTTGCCAACCGTTGAAGGTAATTTAGATTTGATTAGAGATATCTCGCCATTTTGGTATGGGCTAACTGGTGAAACAGAAATTAAAGATAAATACGCCTTAGGTAGATACACCACCCCCAAGGAAGCGGTAATTGCTAGATTAAAAGCCAATGGCTTGCTATTGCTTCCAACTATTACAGATGATACGAAAAAATTAGTCTTGGCTAACTTGCTTGCAAATCCAACATCTCGAACTAACATTGTTCAAACAATAAAGTCATTAGTGCTTAAATATAATTATGATGGGATTGATTTAGATTTTGAAGTCTTTTATACCCAAGATGGCAGATCCTCTTGGCCGACGACAAAACCAAATTGGATTGCATTTATCAAAGAGTTATCTACTGCTTTGCATGAGCAAGGAAAACTGTTATCGGTAACTACCCCACCAGATTTTGCTCCGGAGACTAAACGAGCCGGGAACTGGGTTTTCTCATGGGCAGAAATTGGACCACATATCGATCGTCTTCGAATTATGGCTTATGACTTTTCAACTGTAAATCCTGGACCAATTGGCCCTCTTCCTTGGAGTGAAGATGCTGTTAAGTACGCAACAACACAAATGCCAGCGTCAAAAGTATTTCTTGGAATTCCAGGATATGGCCGAGATTGGATTACGAAGGTAGAAGGTGTTTGTCCAAAAGATTTTGCCACCTCCGTTGTAGTTGGTGCAAAAGCTGCAGTCATTATGCGGGAAGCGGTAGCACTCGCCACAACTAATAACGCAACGATTACTTACAACCCAACTCATGCAGAATCCACTTTTACCTATAAGAAAACATATGTTGATCCAACAAACTCAGCCAGCTTTTGCACGGCAAATAGAACAGTTTGGTTTCCAGATGAGAAAAGTTATGCAGCTAGAACTAATTTAGTTGGTAAATATCGACTAGGTGGAATTGCGGTTTGGACCTTTGGAATGGAAAATACTGCAGCGATTACTGTAGTTAGGGATATTGCAAAATCTATTGCCCCTGATCTAGTTATTGGCACCATTGCAACAGATTTAGAGCAAATAGCCTACGGCTCCACCTTTAACTTAACTGGCACTTTCAAACTACCCGATAAAACTCCAATTCCATCCCTAAATGTTAGATTTGAAATCAAAAATAGTTCAGATAATAGCTGGCGAACTTTATCTGCCGGGGTAACTGATGCAGCCGGCGTGATTGCAGTGCCAGTAATTGTGGGTCAAAAAAGTGAAATCAGATTGGTTTCTGAAGGCAGTTGGGAAAGATTAGAGGGAAAGACGTTAGAAAAAACTATCTCAGTTATTCCAAAAGTTAGGTTGGATCTACCAGCTTCGCTAAAAGTAAACACCACTTATACAGTCATTGGACAAGTTTCGCCAAAAAGTGCTGACATAAAGTTAAATGTTAAGCAAGGTGGCAAATCGATCGGTGAGTTCTTAACGGATGCCAATGGTTTATTTACCTTTAATACTAGAGTGACAGAGCCTGGCCTTGTAACCTATCAGGTGGTTATTCCAGCTGGCAGCAAAAATGCCGCCGGTATTAGTGATGAGATAACTGTTTTAGTTAGATAATTAGGCCATGAGTTCTCAAACCCAAGTTGAAGAGACTTTAGATTTAAGCAAGTTTTTTGACAATCTTTGGGTGGCAATTGTGTGGGATGACCCAGTTAATTTAATGAATTATGTAACTTATGTATTTATAAAGCTTTTTGGCTTTTCAAAAGAAAAGGCTCATAAATTAATGATGCAGGTTCACACTGAAGGAAAAGCGGTGGTGGCATCTGGTACACAGGAAGAGATGGAACGAGCTGTTCAGCAATTACATGAGCATGGCTTATGGGCCACATTACAAAGAGATGATCATGGGCGAGTTTAAAGGGTCAGCCGCTGCAAATGATTTATCAGTGGCGTTAAGCAATGATGAGTTACACATTCTTATAAATTTAGTTGAACAATTACTAGAACTACTAGGTGAGCGTAATTTCACCCACCACTATCAAGTGGATGACCCTTTTGCTCAGCTCATGACGGCAGCCCTTGGAAATATTGAATCACCAATAGATCAACCAGATGATCCAGTTTTGAGAAGATTATTACCCAATGGATATGCAGATCCGGAGAGCGCAGCTGAGTTTCGCAAATACACCGAGGGTTCACTGCGTATGGTTAAGCAAAAGCACCTACTTTTTCTGCGCGAACAACTAGTTTTTCCAGTAGATCATGAATTACCTAAGGCAGATATTGCGGTAACTGATCCAGCACAATGGTTGATTGCGATTAATGATTTACGAATAGCACTTGCCGTTAGGTTGGATATTGGCCAGGATGGATTTGAGAAGTATGAATTAATGAAGGACTCTGATCCACAAAAGCATTTGCATGCGGTGTATTACTGGCTAGGTGCAATCCAAGAGAATTTAATAAGCCACCTATAGATGAAAAAAAGTGGGGCCAATTTCTTGGCCCCACTTTCTACTTCAGATCTACTTCTTAGTGATCGTCCTTCATTCCTTCTGCTACGGATTTCATCTTTGCAATCTTTAGGATTGTTAGACCAAATACGCACTTTGCCAAAACGTCGGCAATCGTGTAACCGATTTGGCGGTTAACAAACGCGCCTGGATCAGTTGCTGATTGACCAAGAATTGGTAGAAGGTATGAAATTGGGTAAACGCCCCAAGTTGCGATCAAAAGCAAGCGCAAGCGACCTACGGTTGCTGCAACTCCTGCTGGTTGACGATCTAGAGACTTTGAAAGCTCTACGAACAATACATACAAGATGTATAGGAAAGGTATTGTTGAAAGAACACCCCAAAGAACTTTGGTGTTGTTGTCAGTTGAAATCTCACCTGGATAACCAAGAGCGATCATCGCTGCTGATGCTGGAACTAAGCGGGTGATTAATGAAGAAGCCGCTGCTTTAGCAAGAGCAAGAACTGCTACTACCTCAACAAGTAGTAGAGGTACTGTCAGGATCCAGTCAACATAGCGATAAGCCTCATTGAATGCGCCGTGTCCTGTTCCAACACTGAGTGCTCCTGTCTCATGATTAAATGAATCTTCAAATGAATTGAAAATTCTCATGTAGTGGTATGCCGCAATGAATGTAACCATTGATGACATAACTAGAGCTACGCGGTACTTAGGTAGTACACGTGCTTGTGAAACTAATGTGTAGATAGTGCAGGCAAGCATTGATACAAGTCCAAATGAAAGGATGTTGTAAACAATCCCGAACTGATCTGCAGTTAGTGCGATTGAGTTCATCTAAATAAGCCTCCATAGGCATTTAGGTTGCTAACGCCCTTTTGGGCGCAAGCGAGCAATCATTCGTAACCCCATATGTAAGCTACGACCAATTGCCTGGGTATAGGGTGGCTGTTACTTGCCAGTCCAGCAAGATAATCCACCCACATTTCACCCGAATTTTTAAGTTATTTTTATGCCAAAAATGGGCAAATCGGACATTTATGCGGGGCAAAGCATGTGCAAGGGGATATCAAGTTGCGCCATTTACACTTACACAAATGGCCACCTCTGAAAAATCAATGAAGAGTGCCCCTATTGGAATCTTTGACTCAGGCGTTGGAGGGTTAACGGTAGCTAGGGCAATTATTGATCAGTTGCCGGGTGAATCAATTCTCTACTTAGGCGATACCGCCCGCGGTCCTTATGGGGTTAGGCCACTAGCGCAGGTTAGAACCTTTGCACTTGAAATCATGGACCAATTAGTTGCAGCTGGGGTGAAAGCAATTGTGATTGCCTGCAATACCGCCAGTGCTGCGATGTTGCGAGATGCTAGAGAGAGATATCAGATTCCAGTAATTGAGGTAATTCAGCCGGCGGTAAGGCGAGCGGTTTCGGCAACTAAAAGTGGCAAGGTTGGTGTGATTGGCACAAATGCCACTATTGACTCAAAAGCTTATCTAGATGCGTTTGCTGCTGCACCACAATTAACCATTACCTCACAGGCCTGTCCATTATTTGTTGAATTTGTTGAAAATGGTAAAACCACAGGAGATGAGATTACAAAGATTGCGCAAGATTACTTAGCCCAGATGAAAACAGCCCGGATTGATACCTTGGTATTAGGTTGTACTCATTACCCTTTATTAACTGGAGTAATCTCCTACGTGATGGGAAATGATGTCACATTAGTTTCCAGCGCGGAGGAGACAGCAAAGGATCTTTATCGCACATTAGTTGAGGCAAATCTATTAAATGATCAATCTGGCAAGGTAAGTCATAGGTTTGTTGCAACTGGAGATCCAGATAAGTTTGCCACCTTGGCTAAGAGATTTTTAGGCCCAGAGGTAGTAACTGTTACAAATAAGATCTAGTTTTAATTAGTTTAAATCAAAAGGGAGCTATCTATGAGTAGAGCAGATGGACGAGGTAATGATCAGCTGCGAGATATAAAATTTACTCGTGATTGGCTAAATAATGCCGAAGGCTCTGTATTAGTTGAGTTTGGAAACACTAGAGTTTTATGTGTTGCCTCATTTACACCAGGTGTTCCGCGGTGGTTAGTTGGCAAGGGTGAGGGTTGGGTAACCAGTGAGTATGCAATGTTGCCAAGAGCTACCCATACTAGATCTGATAGAGAGAGTGTTAAAGGAAAATTAGGTGGTCGAACGCAAGAGATCTCAAGATTAGTTGGTAGATCATTGCGCGGAATAGTTGATATGAAAGCCTTAGGTGAAAATACCATTGTGATTGATTGTGATGTCCTGCAAGCAGATGGTGGTACTAGAACTGCTGCGATAACTGGTGCTTATGTTGCACTCGCAGATGCGATCTCTTGGGCGCAAGGTCAAGGACATATTGCTCAAAGTGGTAAGCCACTAACCCAATCTGTGGCAGCGGTTTCAGTTGGCATTGTTAATGGTAAGCCAACCCTAGATCTTTGCTATGAAGAGGATGTAAGTGCTGAAACAGATATGAATATCGTTTGCACTGGTGATGGTAATTTTATTGAGGTACAAGGAACAGCAGAGGGTGCACCCTTCGATCGATCCTTATTAAATCAACTATTAGATCTAGGAGCTGCAGGATGTGCCCAACTCACTAAATTACAAATAGCAGCACTCGCTAAGTAACTTTTTCAAGAGATGCGCCGACTGGTATTAGCGACAAAAAATAAGGGAAAGATTGTTGAGTTTGAGCGCCTACTGAGCCAACACGCACAATCAATAAAAGTTTTAGGTTTAGCTGATTTTCCAGATATGCCAGAGGTGCAAGAAATCGGTAAAACCTTAAGTGAGAATGCGAGGTTAAAAGCAAAATCCATCTCCACATTTACCAAACTTCCTTGTTTAGCCGACGACAGCGGTTTATTTATTGATGCCTTAGCGGGGGATCCTGGGATTTATTCAGCCAGGTGGGCTGGTTATGATGGAAACGATGCTCTGGAGCGAGATCGGATGAATATTCAAAAGGTATTAGCACAATTAAAAAATGTGCCTGTGCAAAGGCGAGGAGCGCAATTTAAGGCGGTTGTTGCATTTTATAAACCAAGTTCAGATGGTTCAGCGATCGAAAAGGAGGAGTTAGGTGTGTTGCCTGGCGAGATAGTTTTGGCACCACTTGGCGATGGTGGATTTGGTTATGACCCAATTTTTAAACCAACTGGATTTGATCAAACTTTGGCACAGCTACCGCCAAGGGTGAAGGATGAGGTTAGTCATCGCGGTATTGCTTTTCGGGCGATGACCCCCGTTTTGCTTTCAAACCTTTAATTGTTGGCAATTCACCCCAATAATTAGCAATCGGAGTGTTGTATCCTTATCGCATCCTTCCCTAAGGAAATAACATCAAACCTCACTCTGCTAGTAAGCAAGATTTAGCTAGTGCCGAAATTTAAGGAGTTTTAAGTGGCCGCAAAGAAGAAAGCTGTAAAGAAATCTGCAGCAAAGAAAAGCGCTGCTAAACGCAGTGTAAAAAAGAGCGCTAAGCGCACACCTGCAAAGCGAAGTGCAAAGAAGAGCGCTAAGAAATCATCTAGTGCAAAGGTTCGTTACTCAATTCCATCTGTTCCTGTAAGTGGATCATCTAGATCTTCAGTCTCAACAATTTCAACGACTCCCAAACCAGCATCTGGTTCCTCATATTCTTCAAAAAATACTAAGAGTAATGAAACTGGTTCCTCAAAAGGGATCATGATCGCAGTTGTGTTAGGTATTGTTATTTTGGCAGTAGCTGTTATTTCAAAGAATTCTTCATCTGAATCAACAACAGTTACACCGACTCCAGCAGCTTCAGAGAGCGCTGCACCAACTGAGCAACCAAGTGCAGAGCCAAGTAGTGCACCACTTGCTGCACATGAGGCACCAGCCGGAATCGTTTCACTGTACAACGCAACCGGTGCAACTGTTAACTGGAAGGCACCTGCAGCGTCTGAAGGAATTACTGGCTACAACATCGAACTTCGCGATAATGGCGTTGAAGAGTGGAAGTTAGTTGCAACTGTTCCAGCAACTCAATTTAAGCAACAAATCACTAAGAATGATTCAACAGGTTGGGTACAAGTTAAGGTATCAACTGTTTATTCAGATGGTGTTGTTGTAGAAGGAAAAGTTCATGGATTGCCAGGTAGCTGGTCTTAATTCTTAACAAAATTAAAACGGCCCTTAATTTTATAAGGGCCGTTTCAATTTAAGCAGGAGTTTTCACCAATACACTCACAACTAAGTCAACATAAACATCTGAACCTGCCGGACTTAGATGAACGCCATCTGGTGCAAATAGTTCAGGGCGACCTTTAGAGATGCGATCCCAATCGACAACCTTTACATTTGCATACCTTGATGCAACTTTAGAAATAATTGCATTGTTTGAATCCTTCCAAGCCCTGGGCACAGCAGTGTTCACGACGATGACCTGTGGTTGATTTTTTACAATTTCAAATATTTCAACGACCGTATCTTCAGTGAGTGCATTGTTATTACCTAGGTTAAAGATCACTGGTGAGGATGGAACAGAGCTTTGATCAACTTTCATTACAGCCAATAGCTCTGGAGCTTGTCTTCCAACACGTGCATTAATAAGTGAAATATGCTCTTTTGCCTCTAACTTACTTCTAATTCCCAAAATAACACTATCGCCAGTTACCCATAAACCTGTAGTACTTCCTAAATCTTCTTGGGTTTGTTGCTCCTGTGTGCTTTGTTGCAAAACTTGATTAGCAACTTCATTCGCCTTAGTTATAGCTTGAACTGATATTGATGAGGTAATTGCCAGCACAACAATTATTGAAGAAATAACAGAAATCTTTTGGCGCAATTGCACTTTGGCTGATCGGTACTTCATCCCCCTAAACCAGTCTTGAACTAATCCTTGTCTGAAAGGAATTTCAACCCAACGTAATGAAATATCAGCTAATGCCAAAACCAATAAAACTCTCGCCAGATATAAGGCCCAGGTTTGGCCAGACAAATCAACCGAAGGCCTTGTTACTTGAAAGATCACCCAGTGCCAAATGTAAATACCGTAACTACGTTGGCCTATCCAACGAAAAGGAGCAGTACTGATAATCGGTGCAAATCTAGATGCTGGATGTACCAGGGATATAAGAACTAGACAGCCAAAAATGCCAGCCAATGGAAATGCAATTCGATATAAACTTGCATTAGATTCATCAATAAATAGAAATGTAGAAATTAATCCAAGTAAACCGACAACACCGATTCCATCAATTACATCCTGGGCACGTTTTTCGATATCTGAACTTAAATTTTGCGGAATCCATGACACTGCAAGAGCTGAACCTAAGAAAAGCCCAAGTGAGTGGGTATCTGTGCCAAAGTAAATATGGCTGATTTGTTGGGCATTAGATTGATCTAATTGCAGTGAAACAAAAAATAGTGTTGTTCCAGAAACCATAGCGATAATTAAGGCAATTCTGGCGATATTTTTCTTTCCAAAGTACTTTAGCACTGTCAGCAATATAATTGGCCAAATTAAATAAAATTGCAGCTCAACTGCCAACGACCAAGTATGTTGCAAAAGCGGTGGCCTGCCTACTGCTTCAAAATAATCTTGATGGCGTGCAACAAGCAGCCAATTGATGCTGCCAGTTAATGCGTAAGGAAGATCAGATAGAAATCTCTTAATCGCCTCTGGCGCCCATACACCAATAAAAATAATGGTGCAGATAACCATAAATAGAAAACCTGGATAGATCCGCCGAAGTCTTGCTGCATAAAAGGAACGAAGATCAAGGGCGCTTGATTGATTTATCGAATCTAAAATCAAACGTGTGATTACATAACCAGAGATTACAAAGAAAAGATCTACACCTAAGAATCCACCAGGTATCCAAGAGATTCCTAAGTGGTATAAAACAACTGCAGTAACAGCAATAGCACGCAAACCATCAATAGATGAAATATGTTTTACGCCAATTTTACCGGTGGAATTTTTTGAACTCATTTTAAAATCTCCAATGCCAAAAGATTAAGCATTGTTAACCTCGGTTTAAGAGCTACTTAGATTTCTTTTTGCTGGCAGATTTTTTACTATTTGCAGCCTTTTGTTTTCTTGCAGCTGCTTGAGCCGCTTTTTTTCCAGCTCCTGCGACAAATACTTTGCCAGTTGGCTTACTTTCACCGTCTAAATTTGCATTGATATCTGCCTGCAATTGAGAAAGGCGATCAAAGGCGTGGCGTAATTTTTGACGTGATTCTTTAATTGCTAGTTCTGCTGCATTTAAAGATGAGTTCTGGGCACGGTGCAAGCGCTCTGCCTCTGAAATTGCCGAAGACAACCAGGAGCGGTAATCAACAATGTTTTTTGCAGCATCTGAAATTAATCTTTGTGCATCTCGTTTTGCTGCGGATGTAATTTGTGAGGCATCTCTGGTGGATTGATTTAGAACTTCTTCTGCTTCACGCTCAGCAGCCAGCATTAGGTCAGCCGCATCATTCTCAGCAGCTGCGATGTACTTACGACCCCGAGATTCAGCTGACGATAAAATACTTTTTGCTTTTGCTTCAGCGGATTCTAACTTCTCTTTTGAATTTCGAGTTGTTTCAGAAATTAATTTTTGTGCGGCTGAATTAGCTTTTGCTTCACGTTGTTGAGCAGATTTGATCATGCTCATTGCAGTCTCTGTTGCCAGAATTTCAAACTCTTCGCGGCTTAATCCCGTAATATCTCGGCGAGAACGTAGATCATTTAATTGGCTTTCAAGTTCACGAATACGTTCTAATGCATTTTGAGTGGGAGCAGCTTTATTTTCATCCTCGCCTTTAAAGCCAACCCAACTAAGAAAATTCTTTTCAGCCATGTCCTAAGCCTTCCCTACCAACAAATTAATTACAACTGGTGCGGGAGGTGGGACTTGAACCCACACGCCGAAGCACAGGTTCCTAAGACCTGCGTGTCTGCCATTTCACCACTCCCGCATTTTTTACTTGAGTGAGGGGGAAAGATTAAGGCGTAAGTGGCGGCATCTCCAAAACCCAACGACCTTTACCAAGGGTAAGCGGGTAGCCTTGCTCAAATGAGTGCAGATTCAGTGCAAAGTAAGGTCGCTTTGGCAATCTTAAATGCGCTGGAATTAGCCAAAAAGAATGGGTTAATTAACTGTCAGATCCCAGAACAAATAATTTTAGATCGACCGAAAAATCGTGATCATGGAGATTACGCATCCTCGATTGCGTTAACACTCGCTAAAGCTGCCGATCTGCAACCACGGGTGATTGCAGAGGTGATTATTAAAACTCTAAATGAGAACAATCTCTTAGTACCAACCGGAATTAGCAAAGTTGAAATTGCCGGCCCTGGTTTTATAAATATAACTTTAGAAAGTGCTAGCCAAGGCAGCGTTGTAATTGAGATTTTAAGTGCTGGTAAAAAGTATGGCCAAGGTCAATCACTAGCCGGAAAAAAAATTAATCTTGAATTTGTGAGTGCAAATCCAACAGGACCAATTCATCTTGGTCACACAAGATGGGCAGCAGTTGGTGACTCACTTGGTCGAGTTTTATCTGCAGCTGGAGCGCAAGTTAGTCGAGAGTTTTATATTAATGACCGCGGAAATCAGATGGATTTATTTGGCCAATCCCTTCAGGCGGCCGCACTGGGTATTGATCGACCCGAAAATGGCTACCACGGTGAGTACATCGCAGATTTAGCCAATGCGATCACTATGGCAAATCCAGAATTTACTAAGTTAGATGAAAAATCAGCAATAGTTGCATTTCGAGAGGCTGGTTATAAATTGCAACTAGATCTGCAACGTAAAGTATTGGAAAATTTTGGCACACATTTTGATACCTGGTTTTCTGAGCGAAGTTTGTACGAGAATAATTTTTTCAATCACATATTAGATAAATTGAAAGCAAATGGGCATGTATATGAAGAAGAAGGCGCAGTTTGGCTGCGTACAACAGATTTTGGTGATGATAAAGATCGAGTGATGATTAAATCAGATGGATCATTTGCCTACTTTGCATCTGACTCTGCTTACTACATTAGTAAGCGAGAGCGAGGATTTAACGTATGTATATACATGCTGGGAGCAGACCATCACGGATATGTTGGCCGAATAAAAGCAATTGCAGCATGCGCTGGAGATGATCCTGAGAAAAATATCGAAGTTTTAATTGGTCAGATGGTAAAAATTATTGAGGGCGGTCAAGAGTTAAAGCTTTCCAAGCGAGCTGGCACAATTATTACCTTAGAGGAGTTAGTTGAAAAAGTTGGAATTGATGCGGCTCGTTACACATTGATTAGATATCCAACCGATACACCAATGGTTATGGATGTTGATTTACTAAAGAAAAATACCAATGACAATCCGGTTTATTACGTTCAATATGCACATGCTCGAATTTGTGCAGTGCTTAGAAATGCCAAAGATCTTGGGATTGATTACGGCTTGAAGTTTTACTCTCCAGAGTTGCTAGTGCATGAGCGAGAGCGCGAATTAATTGGCTTACTTGCCGAGTACCCAAGAATTATCGCCGCCGCCGCTTTTGCTCGTCAGCCTCATCGAGTTGCGCGATACATTGAAGAACTAGCAGCGCTATTTCACCGCTTTTATAATGATTGCCGTGTACTGCCATTAGGGGATGAAAAACCAACAAAATTAAACTCAGCCCGTGCTTGCCTATCCCTGGCAACAGCGCAAGTAATCAGTAATGGTTTAGATTTACTTGGTGTCAATGCTCCGGAGCGCATGTAATGCCAACTAATTACCCAACCTCACTTTTCTCATCAAACCTAAAGTTTGCTAGTGAAAATCAATTTGGTGGAGCGCTTTCTATCGCTGGGTGCACAGCCGAAAAATTAGTCAAAGAGTTTGGTTCACCGATATTTGTATTAGACCAAGATGATTTTTATCTGCGAACTAAAGCTTGGCAAGCAGCACTGAATGAATCATTTGGTAGCGGCAAAATCTACTATGCAGCTAAATCATTTATCTGCGTTGAGGTTGCAAAATGGCTGAAGGAGTTAAAGGTTGGCTTAGATGTTTGCACCGGTGGGGAATTAGCCATTGCTTTGGCAGCTGATTTTCCGGCAAGTGATATTGAATTTCATGGAAATAATAAGTCTGAAGTTGAGATAACAACTGCGATTAAAGCAGGTGTTGGCACCATCGTAATTGATTCCTTTGATGAATTATCCCGGGTGGCAAAAATTGCAACTGAGTTCAAGAAGATCCAGAAGGTGTATTTAAGGCTTACTCCTGGTATTGATGCTCACACCCATGATTTTATATCAACTGCTCATGAGGATGTGAAGTTTGGTTTTTCGATTGCATCAGGGGATGCACAAATCGCAATTGATAAGTCCATGGCGGAGAGTTCCTTAAACTTAGCTGGCATTCATTGCCATATTGGCTCACAAATATTTGAAGTATCAGGTTTTGAATTAGCTGCTAAAGGATTAGTTGCCGTCTTAGTAGCATTTAGGGATAAGTATTCAAAGGAGTTAGCTGAGTTAAATCTAGGCGGTGGATATGGAATTGCCTACACAAAAAATGAAAGTGCAATATCACCAACCCAAGCAATTACTGCAGTTGCACAGGTAATTAAATCAGAGTGTGAAACGGCAAAACTTTCAGTTCCTAAAATCTCAATTGAGTCAGGACGAGCAATTGTTGG
>OGVZ01000044.1_pt1 | contig 16157 bp, 43 predicted proteins | sample 1575881 | NCBI WGS metagenome assembly OGVZ01 (sample SAMN07581520, study PRJEB24739) | freshwater metagenome | place: Singapore | collected 2015-01
GTTTCCCAGTCACGATATCCTGTGAATAACAACTATGGTGATAAGATTGCTCGACAACTTCAAAATGTGATTGATACTATCTTTGTAAAGGGTGAAGTTCTTGTTGCCTAGTGCCACTTGTGCTAATGGCACAATAAATGAGCACGGTGCCCTGATTGTGTTATAGTAGTTCTATGGTTGAGGAAGACCCAATGACTTACATTCCGCACATTCCACACAACATTCCTTACCTGCGAGTACCTGAGAATCGAGTGAAACTTGTTTCTGATTGGTATTCTAGGAAACAAGATCACCCAATGAACTTTCCTGCTTATGCTTATTGGATTCAAAAATGTGAAAATGATGGGAGTGATTACTGAATGACTACTCAAACTCTACTCAACAAAGTTCTAATGATTGAAGAATTGCTCAACGAAAAGCAACTCACTGCACTGCGTGATATGCTTTATGTGTATAAGGATCTTCAGAATGAGGTTCATAACTATCCTCCTGAAGATACACTCTTCACTAAAACTCAATTCGAAATCTTCGACATTTTTGACATCAAATGACACAAGTTTCTTTTACCTCTGGTGAGTTGTTTGATCTAATGACACTCCTTGATGAGAAAGTAGAGGCATTGGATGGTGCAGAAGAATATCAACTGGGAACTTATTACTTTAAGATGGCAGAGCAACTTCAAAGAATTGCTGAAAAGTTGGAAGATTTTGTGCCTGAGAATCGAGTTGCTAATCTTGTTCTTGTTGCTAACTGAATGATGAACTCTAAAATCAAAGAAGCGTGGGTAAATGCTCTGCGTTCTGGTAAGTATGAGCAAGGCAGTGAGAAACTCCGCAGTGTGAGTGGTTATTGTTGTCTTGGTGTTCTGTGCGACCTTTACGCACAAGAACATAATACTGAATGGGAGTTTAGGGGTTATGAAGAAACTAATCTTCAACCTAAAGACTATTGGTATTTTGGTGAGCAAAGTGAGTTTCTGCCCGATTTTGTAATGGAATGGGCAGAACTTAAACTTAATTGTCCTGTGGTGAAAATTGATGTTGAAGAAGATGATGAAGACCCTTGGTTTTACAATGAAGGACTTGCAGACCTGAACGATTCGGGTTATACTTTTATGGACCTTTCTAAACTGATAGAAGCACAACTGTGAGTGAGTCCAACTATGAGATGTGCCACTTGTTCTTGTGGCACACTAAAAGAGCACAGACCCCAAAACCTGCTATATTAGAAGGGTGGTGAGGGACGGACCCAACCCACCTGTTCTCTATTCTCTCCAACAATGGAACTGACTAATTCTTTCCCTCCTGTGGATGCAATGGTAAAGAAACTCCAAGAGTTTGATTATGTGAAGTTTGGAGATAATGTAGTTAAGTATTCCATCACTGCTTTTGCGATTGCAGTTGCTGTAAGTTCTTATGTGTGGACTGCATTTCAACTGTGGTGGGATGATAATGGTGAAGCAACGCAAGTTAATCTCATTCGCTTTGTTGTGAATGTAATTGATTTCATTGCTGCCATTGTGATCGCTACTCCTAAAGTTTATCGTTGGGTGAAACTGAATAGCAATCGCCTGGTTGATTCCCTCTTCTTTCAATACACTTTCGCTTGATGATGACTTACAAAGAACTTCTCAATCAACTGCAATCTCTGACTGAAGATCAACTGAATCAGGATGTTTGTGTCTATGACACTGGCACTGATGAGCATTACCAACTCAATGTTGAGTTGGTATTTACCACTGGGGAATGTGATGTCCTCGATACTGACCATCCTGTAATTCGTTTCTGATTATGAACCGCACTGAACTTCAAGATCAACTCATTCAGCAAATGTTGGATAATATGGATCTTAAAACAATGACACAACTGTGTTATGATTATCTGGATGAGGGTTATGCTAAGTATTCTGATGAAGAATTGATCACTGAGTGTGAAGAATACTACCCAGAATTGCTGGAAGAGTGATGCGATGTGCCACTAATCCTTGTGGCACACTACACTCCCCAAACCCCCGCTGGGGGTGCTACAATTACAAAGTAATCAAGGTTAAACACCAAATGACTGCAACTCAAGTGGAACTGAAAACCGAAACTCAAGAGTTCATTTCTGAACTGATTGAAAATAACTATTTTGATGGAGACATTTATGACTTCATTGAAGAGTATGGTGAAGATAAGTTTGTTGAGTTCTACGAAGACTATTGCGAACTCGGTGAAGAGTACAACTATGAGGCAGTAGATGCTTTCATTGAGGAGTTTGGTATTCAAAGTCTTGGTGGATTTGAAGATGCTTATCGAGGTGAATGGAGTTCTAAAGGTCAATATGCAGAAAACTATGTGACTGATTGTTATTCTACTGATCTGCCTGGATTTGTTGAAATTGATTGGGAAGCAACTTTCGACAATATGGATTGTGTCTTCACCGAAGATGGATTTGTGTTCGATACGCAATTCTGATACATTATCTTTCCAATTCACTTCATTCTAATCACTCAATGAAACTTCAATCTAAAGATGGCAATATGGTGGTGGATTTCTACCCCATCAAAACTCCGATGGGTGATGTATCTAAAGAGTGGTTCTTGAAGACTTTGACCTTTCAAGGAGAAACTCAATCCAAGAAGTTTCTCAACCGAGTTGAAATGAATCTTGAGGTTCAAGAGTATCTCAATCACACTGTTCCGTATGAAGTTATTGACTTCAATACGATTCCCCAACTTGCTAATCCTTTTGCTGAGGTTTGATGGTTACTCTGGTAATTGGTGGAGTTATTCTCTCCACCTTTTTGATTCTTTTTTACCTTGAAGATAGAGATGGTGGTGGTCTTTATGACCCTGACCCATCTGCATCTTATCGAAACAAAAAATCAAACAAATGAGAATTGCATTTTTGATTGCAACCCTTGCACTTGGACTTCGCATTGGTTTGATTGCTAATGCAACGACCAATGACTATCAAGAACAACAAGCAGAATTGTTCTGCCAAGCAAATACCAACTACTGCAAATGATGCAATTCCAAGTTACTGACATTGAGTTTGACTTCACTGATGATCTTGATGAGGAAGCACTTGATGTAGAATCGCAAGATGAAATCTATGATGAGGTGATGGCAACGGTTTGGGAAGCAGATGATGAAGAAGATCTAGTTGAAGAGATCACAACTGCCTACGGTTGGTGTGTTAAGTCTATTGATTACCGTCACGTTCTGAAATGACCTATCAGGATTTGCTTTTCTTTCTTCAAACTCTTGACCATCAGCAACTCAAACGTCAAGTTGCAATTTATGATGAAGAGTGTGATTTGCTAAAGGATGCAACTTCTTTGCGAATTACTGCATATGAAACTCCGACTGTCATTGATAAAGATTACCCATACCTGGTAGTTTGAGCGATTCTCAACAGTTTCAAATGGACCGTCGATGAGACTGCGGCGGATGACCTAGGACACCTGGACCCCCAAATTGCAGGAAAATCCTAAATCAACAGTTTCACACGAGACTGCAATGGGACTGCATCTTGCGGTGGGGGGTGCCTGGATTGCAGGTGGAATCGCAGAAAAACCAAAGTTTTTAGGCGGTCTCACTATGTGTCCCACATAGGACTCAGGGGGGTTGGTGCTTCTGAGCAAAATCCAATCCCATCGAGTCCAACTATGCGATGTGCCACTTGTACTGGTGGCACAGTAAATGAGCACAGACCCCAAAAGGTGCTATATTAAAAGGGTGGAAGGGGTCAGACCCACCCACAAACGTCAAACTAACTTCAACTCAAATGACTGTTGATTTCTCGAAGGATGTAATGCTCGGTATGCTCCGCAAGGGTGCTACTGGTACTCAACTCCTGGATATTCTGAATGTCCTGGTTCCTGAGCAAACTGAACTCACCCGTGAGTATGTTTGTGAGCAACTGGGTATTGCTGATTGTCCCGAAAACACGGATGAAATTGAACGATATATGGCGGCAGCAGTCTGATTAAAACTTGGGGAGATTCATTCTCCCCTCTGCGTGGCAATGTAGTTCAGTGGTAGAACAAGAGATTCATACCCTCTATGTCGGTGGTTCAATTCCACCCATTGCTACTTTATCCTTTTACTCTCAACTCCAATGTTTGTTATTTGCCCCAAGTCTTTCGATTTGATTGATGCAGAGTGGTTTGATAGTGTTTATGAAGCAAAGGATGAGGCGCTTGATTGGAGTGTAGAACTCTCTGGTGAGAGTGTAATTGTTTATGAGGCACTTGAGGATGATGATGGTGTTTATGACTTTCAGAAACGCTATTCTATTTGCGCTTAACATTCTTTAATCAATGGAGATTCAAATTGAACATTTACTCTCACCTCAAAGAACGAAATGTCAATATGAGTCTTCATCGACCAATCATTGATGAAGAGAATTGTATTGCAACTTATCTGCTCTATAATCTCTCTGGTCAAATTGTAGGATATCAGCAATACAATCCACTTGGTGATAGGAAAATGAATAATAAGTCAAAATCAAAGTATTATACTTATGTGAGTAAGAATAAAAGTTCAGTAGTTCTTTATGGTCTCGAAAGTCTGCATCTAACTGATGGAGTAATTTATGTGACCGAAGGTATCTATGATGCAATGCGACTAACAAATAAAGGACAAACTGCACTTGCAACTCTTACAAATAATCCATCCAAAGATGTAATCAATCAACTGAAACTTCTGAATCGACCTATTGTTGTTGTTTGCGACAATGATGATGCAGGACGCAAACTTGCAAAGTGTGGTGATTATGTAGAAGTTGTTGAGGGTGCAAAAGACCTCGCAGAAGCACCTGAATCTTATGTGGATCACCTGATTAAAAAGTATGGTGGTGTGCCACTTGTACTGGTGGCACACTAAATGAGCACTGGAACTTTTTTCTGGTAGATTAAAAAGGTGGAGGGAGTGAGTCCCACCCTAGTCCAATTCTTCATTTTTATTATGGATCGCACTCAAGTTATTGCAAAGATTCAGTCCATTCTGAAACTGCAAGAAAATACCACTTTTGATGGTGAGGCATCCGCTGCCGCTGCAATGATTGATAAACTTTGCAAGCAGTATGGTATTACCATCAGTGAAGCAACTGAAACTCAAGTTATTGATGAAGAGTTCCTTACTTTCAAGCGTGTTAATGCTGCACTGTCTCTGCTGCTTAATGCTGTTGCAAACTTCTATGATGCAAAAGCATATCTGAAGAATGGTGATACTAAATCCATTCAGGTGATCGGTTCTGAAGCACAACAAATCCAAGTGCGTCTTTATTATGATTACCTGGTTCAGGTGATGGAGAAAGAGGCAGAAGTTGCACATAAAGCAGAGAAGATTCTTTCTTCTCTGCGCGGTGATTCTGTTTCCCGCAGTTTCAAAATTAACTTCCGTAAAGCATTTGCTGATAAAGTTTCTCTGCGACTGAGTGAAATGAAAAAGGAAGAGGGTCGCGTACATGATGATGCTGATGCAGTGAAAAACAAACTCTCTGCAATGCGATTTGGACGTGCCAAGAAGATGAATGGTGCTTCTGGTGCTGGTGCTTATGCTGGTTCTAACGTTGGTGCTGGTGTTTCTCTGAACCGTCAAGCATCTGGTTCTGTGACTAAACAACTCTGTGGGGTGTGAGTTAAACACCCCTTTCTTTTTTCCCTTTGATTATTGATACAATGAACGCACAAATGTCTATTGGTGAGTGTAAAGTTCTTTGGGTTGTTGGTGCATTGCAACGACTTGCAACTTTGGGTTTGATTGGTCCTGATATTCCACTGAAACTGACTTCTGATGCTGTGGAAGATTATCTTGAAATTGATGAGCATCGGGAACTTCTGTTTGAATCGAACTTTGAGATTGCAAGTATTTTTACTGAATTGGCAGAAAATGAGTGCGATGAACAGAATCCTGAAGACATTAAACCAATCATTGAACTTCTTCTAGAGTATAAAGACAATCGCACTGAGATTGTCAAGTATGCACTGTCTCACCAATTTAACTGATTAAAATAATGCGTCCCAATCTCCAAAAAGTTGTTACTCTCTTTCAACCAGATGTTGATGGTTATTCTGATTGGGTAAGTATTGATGATGTCCGAAATGTAGGATTGTGTTGGAGTGATAATGGTAATGTTCGAAGGGGTATTGCCTTTGGTGTGAGTGAATATAATTGGGAGTTCAAGCGAGTGAATAATCGTCGCATTGTTGAAATGCGACTGAATGGATATAATCAATCTGCTGCATTTAATCAACGTATTCGCAAAGATATTGTTGATGAACTTCGCCAGAAAACCAGATCTAACTTTGCTCCTGATTGTATCATTCCTCTGGTTGATAATGATAAAGAAATAGATCATCGCTGGGGTAGAAAAGATCATCCCAAGTATGAATACATCAATGATGTAAATAATCAAAGTATTGATGATTTTCAACTACTTTCACATAGTCATAATCAATTCAAGCGAGAACAATGTGTGAAATGTAAAAATACTAACCTACGATTTTCGCCATCAAACAATCAAGCATTTAAGATCGGTTGCGAAAAATGGGAAAATGAAGTAGGATGTATGGGATGTCCTCTTGCCCAACCTGAATTATATCGATAAATCTTATGACCATTGATTCTAAAAAATTAGCATATGGGCATGGTGGTGGAGATGAAGCATATACTCCTGCATATGGTGTAGAACCCATTCTCAAATATATTCCTAAGGATGCAAAAGTATGGTGTCCATTTGATACTAAAGAAAGTGAGTTTGTGAAACAAATATCACAACAAAATAGTGTTGTTTATTCTCATATTAGTGAAGATAAAGATTTTTTTACTTATGAACCTTTTCAATGGGATGTGATTGTATCCAATCCTCCATTTACAAATAAGCGTAAGTTTTTTGAGAGAGCATTATCATTTGAGAAACCATTTGCATTGATTATGACCAATACTTGGTTGAATGATAGTGCTCCAAAACAGTTATTCAAGGATAAAGACTTGCAACTATTGATGTTTGATAAGAGAATGAAATTCAATAGTCCTGATGGTAGAGCAAATGATAAAATCACATTTAGCAGTAGTTATTATTGCTGGAACTTTTTGCCAAAGCAGATCATAATGGAAGAACTGAAGGTAAAGTGAAGTCCTTGTGCCACTTGTACTGGTGGCACAGTAAATGAGCACGGGGTCCAAAATGTGGTATTCTTAAAGGGTGGAGGGAGCAGGTCGCACTGTCCCACCCACGAGTCCCATTGTTTATTCTTTATGACTTCTTTCACTGTTGTTAAGAAAGGCGAAGAGATCCAGTTTGATTCTTCTTTTGCTGATGTGAATGAGGCAAAAGATTATCTGCGCCAGAAGATGTCGTATAATACTTTTGCAATGGATCTTGTTGCAAAGAAGAAAGTATCTGCAACTCAAATTGCTTGGATGCACTATCTTGCAACTCAAGATGTGATTGATGCTCAAACTCCTGTTGAGTTTGGTCCTTACAAGCAACTTGTCAACAAGATGTATGATGCAGGTGCTTATCGTGCGACTAAGTTTCAGGTGCGACTGCCTGGAATGACTCTGAGCACTGTAACTAAAGGTGCCAACATTGGTTGTGTTTATGTTTATGAGAACAACAACTATGTGGGTAAGATTACTGCTACTGGTGATCTGATTGGTAATGCTTCGGAAGATGTACTGAATCTGCTGGAAGATGCCAATGATAATCTTCTGCAACTGGCGAAGATTTATGGTCATCAGACTGGTTCTTGCTCTATTTGTGCTCGCACTCTGAGTGATCCTCTTTCCATTCAAATGGGAATTGGTCCTGTTTGTGCAAAACGTTTAGGTTGAGTTCTTTATTCACTTTACCAACTAAAACAATGTTCGACCAACTTCAATTCAAAGCACATCATCTTCCTGGTGCAATTCAAGGAACATATAAGTTTCACAATGGATGGAGTATTTCTGTTGTTTCTGGATTGTATGGAAGTGGGTTGTATGGTATTATTCCCGAAGGAACTTATGAAGTTGCAATCTACCGCCCGAATGGTAATATGACTGAAGATGTGATTGGTTGGAATACTAAAGATGAAGTTTCTGCAATGATGAAAGTTCTGGTTCAACTGTAAATCTTTATTACTCACTGAAAATGTCTAAAACTCATCGCAACTACGGCAATCATTATGTTTATCGCAAACCTAAAACATTCAATGAGCGCAAACAGTTAGAAACATTGTTGCACGATGATGAAGTACAACTGAGCAATCGCGAAAAGGCAAAAATCAATTCTCTTCCCACTGTTTATGATGATATTGTAAAGAGTGGATTTTATGAAGAATATAACTGGAAGCACTATTGGGATTGTTAAACACACAAAAGAACAAAACATGAAAATCACAACCACACAAACTCTTTCACATTTCATTGAAGAACTGGAAGCAGATTTGAATGATCTTGCAATTCAAATGAATGATGAAGTTGATGCTCATTGTTTAGATGATAATGATGATGATGGTTGGCATGAAACTCATATGGAGCAACTGAATGATGAGTATGAAGAGAAACAAGAGCATCTGAGTAATCTTAAAACTCTGTTGAGTTCTCTACTCTCTCAAGGTGAGACGGTATACCCATAAGGGATGCTGATGGTTAGAAGAACTCAAAGTGTATCAGGGCGAACTACGGCACACCCTGCTCCCGTGCTATGATGAACGGAGTTCAGAGTCAAGGAATGACCACTGCTCAACGGATGGAACGTCAATTCTTTATTTCTTTCATCCAACTTGTCAATGAAGTTCAAAGTGCAAAGACTAAACTTCCTTCACAAATGAAGTTTCGCAAAAAGTCTGTTTGGGTAAAACAAAATCACAATCCCCGTCAGAAAGTAGATGCTCTGTCCCGAGTTTGATTCTCAACCCGCCATTCACTCAAACACAAACAACCAATGATCATTAAGTACACTTTCGACATTGAAACTCAACAACCTGCATATGCAATTTGTAATGATCAACATCAATGTGGTTTTGTAACTTATTCCATCACTAATGCAATTCGAGCAGCACAATGTAAAAACTTCGATCAAGTCCAACAACTCATCAATGCCTGAAATGTTTGAAGTTACTTATCAAACTCCCTACAATCATCAAGAATGGAGAAGTCAATTCTTTAATACAAAGGAAGAAGCAGAGAGAATGGTTGATTTCTACCGTTCTTGTGGATCTCCTTCTAAACTGATTGAACGTAAGGTAAGTAACTGAAAATGATTTCACTTCTTAATCCAATGACTGATTCTGTTACATTACATTCTGCTCTTGTTGAACTTTGTAAAGAGGATGAAGATGTACTTAAACAAGTATTAGATGAGTATGTAAGTTCATTGAATACTAATGAACTGAATCAACTTGAAGATTTTATTGTTAATTACTACGATTGATGAAAAAGAAAACTAAGATCAATCTCCTGTCCAAGGCACAAACAGGCAACGAACTTCTGATTATTCTTAATTCCTTCAAATGATTCTTCTTTCAAAACAAGATTACGGTTGCATCTTTACTCTTGATCCTGATACTCAAGAATTGTTTTATGCTCCTGTTTATCAAGACAATACTGTAAATCTTTCTGAATTTGCACCTGTTGATCTTGATGATGTAGATGATGAGTATGATGTACTCTCTATTCAACAAGAACTTATCAATCTCTCCAAATGAACGATTCAACACTTGATCTTTTCTGTCAGCACGAAGATGAAAATTATGCTGATGAATATGCAATGGAATTAGAAAGGAAAGCAGCAGAGTTGGAGATTACTGTTGATTATTATATGATGGAGTTTATTTAAGCATAATACCAATAACAACCAATCCAACTATTCTTTCCTGGATTTTTAAGTGATTTAATTAGTCCAGTTCCACGCTTTCCCTTAATAGTTAAAGATGCTTTACTAGCACTTTCAAACTCATAAACAAGTTCACCTGTTTTTTTATCATAACCAACAACAGAACGTTTAATTGGTTTATTATCAAGTTTTATCCATTTATATCCATAAGCATTAAATCCTTCTTTTATTGCTCTTGATATATTACCTGAATATTTCTTACTTCCTGCAACTTTAAGTGCTGCTTCACTAATACTTTCAAATTCTATGATTTCATCAGTTTCTATGTTTTGAGCTTTTACTTTTCTTTTGTGAAATACTCCTCCTTTATTTTCACATAACATAAATCCCCACTTTTCACCACGTTCTATCTTTTCTTTTAATGATTTACTTACATTAGAACGATTTAACATACTCATAGATTGAGATATTTTCTCTTTTATATCTTCTCTTATATTTTTATTTGTTTCTCCACCTGTTGTAGCATTATATCCTTTTTTATAAGTTTCTAATTTATCAATCCAATATATTTCTCTTTCACATAAAACATTCTCATTACATTCTTCTAATACTTTTATCTTAAAGTTCTCTATACCATATTTGTTAATTGCACGATATAAAGGATGTTCAGTATTTGTCTTACTTTCTTGAATATGTGCTAACCATCTTTTATTGAGTTGCATCATAGTTTGACCGACATATTTGTTGTCGTTAATTGTATTTGTAATTAAATAGATGGTTCCTTGTCTCATTTTTATGATATAATGTAAGAGTATTTATTATAGTATGTTGTCTTTTTGTAAGTTTTCCACAGATTTAGGTGTTTTTCCACAAGCTGCGGAAAACTATTAAAAAAACATAGTATTGTGTTGAATTGATAATATAATGATTGTGTTATATGTTAATGCTTTGATAAATGTCTGATTTTATAATCAATTAAATGCTTATAAATGCCTCAAAGTCTTGTGATCTTGGCTTGCATTATACCAGCACTCGGCGGTTTTGTCAACCCCCCGCCGCCACATAAAATACTGGCACACCTCACAAAAATACGATAAAACAATATAACACTATTGTTATATCTTATGAGATCTATGAGTCTCACACCTTTTTCTTTGTGTACTTATGAGACTCACGCGACGTAAACCACTCAAATAAGCGGCACAGTGTCTTATGAGTCTCACCCAATCGGCAGTAGACTTTTAGGGTGGCAAGAGGGAGGGAAGATCATAAGAAACCCCCAGACATCGGGTAATACTTATAAACACTCCCAGACACTTCTATATGCCCCTGTAAGGCACTTATAAACACTTTTAGGGGTTCTGATACTTTATAGCATCTATTTTTAACTTATGTTAGGTCTTTATGACATAAGATAAAAAAGTCAATCTAAGACTTATAAATAAATCATCTATTTAAATTCATTAGAGCAGCTCTTGAACTTTCCTACGGAACTAAAAGGTAACAATCTGACAGAAAGAAAATAGAACTATAACACACTGATGTTTTATAAGAAAGGCAAACTGGGTTTAACACTAAGTTTCCCAATGTGCCAAATGCCCGCTGAAGAATATCAAACTCTTTCGTGATTAGGTGCTTTCCGTGCCATTGAATTGCTTACAATCAATTGCTAAACATAAGAATCAAAAATTCATTCGTGATTAGATATGATTCGTATGGATTTTTATAATATCAAACACACAATGAGATAACAACTCAAAGTTTGTTCGTGATTAGATATGATTCGTACAGAGCATAATTATATAACAAAAACATTATATAATAAACTCATAATTCATTCGTGTTTAGATAAGATTCGTATTGAGCATAATCATATAACGTCACTGTTATATTAGAAATGATAAATTCATTCGTGTTTAGATAAGATTCGTATTGATAATGATTCTGATAAACATTTACATACATTTGTACTTGAAGATGATTCGTTTATAATTCAAATTCGTTGTAGGGAATAACTTGACAGTCAAGATAAGGTCTGGTAGAATTAGTCAGTAGAGTTTATTCGTTCTTCCGTCTTATGGCAACTTCTTCTCTCACAGCACAGTCACAAAAGAATAAGTATCGTATTACGTTAGAATTAAACGTGAATGAAGATTTTAATCCTCATCAGATTGATTGGAGTAAACTCTTTGATCTTGGTCATAATGAATACGTTAAGAGTTATGTAGAAGATCTCAACGTGCGTTGGTAATTATAATACTTAATACCAGTAAGAAACATCGTCTTATAGATGTTTCGTTCATTCTTTATATACAGTGTTACCTAATAAGAATTAAGTTGTCTGATTGTTTGTATCATTCGTGGCAACTTAATTCTTTATTCTTATTATTGTTCGTCGTTAATTAGCGGCAATTAGTATAAAGAATAGGTAGTTCTTATCAGATAAGTAGCACAATCGTTGAATGTTAGTATAAAGAATTCGTTGTTTTATTCTAATAGCACAGTGATTTGGGGGTCAGTTAGTATAAAGAATAACGAATAAAGATAGTTATTCGTTGTCAGTTGTTTATTCGTTATAGCAGTTATTTTAATTTATTGTTTATTGTTTATATTTTGCGTTGCCCCCGTTTATAAAAATCGATAAGTCCCTAACCTACACTGTATGTCTTTTTCGACCTATATTTCACTCTCATAAAAAATTTTCCGGAGGTATAATGAGGTCTATAAAAGGACGCAGATATTATCGGAGGACACCCTATTGGAACTTCTGGAAGGTTGTATTAGCGGGCTGGATGATACGTTATCCACGCCCATTTTTTGTCGCACTGGGATTTTGTATTTTTGTGATATATAATGCAGTAACAAAATAAAACTGAAAAAAATATTTCCGGAAAATTTTTTATGACTCATACCGAAAAAATATATCACATATATGCAAAGGATAGGTGTTTATTTCATTCTGTCAAAGAAGAAGAATTTGAGACTACTTGGAATACTTTGAAAAATATGGTCGGTTTAATGAAAACTGATTATAGTACTGATGATTTGTCATATGAAGAATTATTTGTAAACAAAGAAATAATTTTGAATTCTTCTCATTGACAAGTACATATATAGACTGTTAAAATTGAACTTGAAGGTTTATTAAACTTTATGCTTTTGTTGGACAGATTTTATGACAAATTTCCCGATATTCTTGATGAAGAATCTTGCTGGGAATGGAAAGGAGCAATAGATAGGTATGGATATGGTGTTTTTTCTATTGGAAAAAAGACAGTAAAAGCACACAGAATATCATACGAAGTTTTCTATGCAGAACCGCTGAATGATCTTTTATGTTTACATAAATGCGACAATCGTAGATGTGTAAATCCTCAACATCTATTTGCAGGAACAAATCTCGATAATATGAGAGATAAAGTTCAGAAAAATAGATGTTATAGTGGAGACCAGAAGGGGGAAAATAATGGGGCATCAAAACTTACTGACAATCAGGTAAGAGAAATTAGACAATTGTATAATTCTGGAAAATATACAAAATCACAACTTGGAAAAATGTATAAAGTCCATCGAACTACAATTTATTATATTGTAAATAAAAAAACTTATAAGCATATCTTGGAGGGTTAAGTCAATGGCCAAAGGATTTACTGTTAAAGCTGCAGCACCAAAAGTCTCAACTGAAGAATGGGATTATGATGCAATTAAAGAAAGAATGCGAGGAAAGAGTATTGTATTCTGTCTTCCTGGAAGAGGATGTTCTTACATCTTTCTAAAGGCATTTGTACAACTTTGTTTTGACCTTGTACAAAATGGAATGAGTATTCAAATTTCTCAAGACTATTCATCTATGGTAAACTTTGCACGGTGTAAGTGTCTTGGAGCAAATGTACTTCGCGGACCAAAGCAAATTCCTTGGGATGGAAAACTACAGTATGATTATCAACTATGGATTGATAATGACATTGTTTTTGATACTAACAAGTTCTGGCAACTTTGTGATATGTCTCTTCCTGCTGAAGGAGATGAGCGTGAAATCGTCGCAGGTTGGTATGCTACTGAAGATGGTCACACAACTTCTGTCGCACATTGGTTGGAAGAAGATGACTTCCGCAAGAATGGTGGAGTGATGAATCATGAAACTGTGGAATCAATCAGCAAGCGTCGTAAGCCATTCACTGTAGATTACACAGGTTTTGGGTGGGTGCTCATTAAGAAAGGAGTCTTTGAGAATCTCGAATATCCTTGGTTTGCACCAAAGATGCAACAATTTGAATCTGGTAATGTTCAAGATATGTGTGGAGAAGATGTTTCATTCTGTCTTGATGCTAAAGAGAAGGGGTTTGATATCTGGTGCGATCCTCGTATTAGAGTTGGGCATGAGAAAACTCGTATTATCTGATGAACTATAACGTACTTTATAAAGGACGTAAGATTTATATGAACCTCACTCCAGAAGATTGTTGTGAGGTTTTACAAGACTTCTCAGAGCGTTTTTACTCGGGAGAAGATGTTGATCCTAATTTAATTGAACTGGAGGAAATTAACGATGGCTAAAGGTGGAAGCAATAAAACCGTATTTGAACCTGGAGCACCGAAGAAAACTCGCCAAGGGCGATCATCGCGTACACTACTCAGTGCTACCTCTCGTAATGGACGTAAGAAAAGGTATCGCGGACAAGGTAAAGGTTAATAATATTTTTTAGAGTGCTTAAATAGAGTTAGGCACTCTTTTTTTATGTCCGAAAAAGAACTCAATATTATCAAATGGATTAATGAAGTATCCAAGAAAAGACCAGAACTTAATGGATTTGCCATTTGCCCATTTGCATCAAAAGGAAAATATAGAATCATAGAGTGCTCTGCGAGCGTCATAGAACCCATTGAAGGTCTTGATGTGATAGTTTATGTGGTTGAAGACCATTTTTCACTTGAAGAGGTTCAAAAATGGGTGGATTATCACAACTCAAAGAATAACGGATGGAAATTTTTCGAAGATTGTAAGTCATACTCTACTTTTATTAAAGGTATACAGACAAATAATGGAAAGTATAACTTAATATTGGGTCAGCCCACTGCAAAATTACGTAAATTTAGAGAAAATTTAGCAAAAACCACTTATTATGATCTATGGGATAATGAGTATTTAAAGGAAATTCTTGAAAGTGATTACAATATCATCAAAACACGGGATAGCAACCCCGTAAAAAGTTCTGATCTAACAAATCAGGAGCAAAACAATGACCAAAAAAGTCGATAAAGATCAAAATTTTATGAAAAACGAGTGGGGAACTCAATATTTGTCAAGTGAATATGGTTGGGATGAACAAATTAGGAAGCAAAAAATGCTTCGTGAGATTGCAAATGATGATTTGACTCCTAAAAAACACGATTTTTTTCATCAAAATGAAATTCATAAAATAGGAACAGTTTATTCTGTTCTTTACAGTTTGTATAATTCAAGTCAACTTGATTATATGAATTTTTGTAGTGAGAATAATATGAATCATGGAAATATAATGAGTTTCATATTCAACTCTTTGTATATCCTTGATTCGAATGGTGTAGATATTTCTTCTTTATCCAAACAAACTCCCATAGAAACTTACAAACATATTGTTCTAAATTATTTGGTAGTTGGAAAAAATTGTGGGTTCTGTGGAGTTGGTAGTTGCAAAGGTAGAAAAGATTCTAATCAATATCTTGGAGATGAAATTCGAAATCAGTATATTAAAAGATCATCATTAGACTTACGTATATAAATATTTCAAAAAAATAATGGACGAATTATATCAATCATTACATAAAACACAAACAAGTCTTTTTTGTCTGATGCAAAAGACTTGGGCGTATCATTGGAATGTAGTTGGTTCTGATTTCTTCCAACTCCATGAAGAATTTGGTGAACAATACACTACGATGCAAGGTGAACTAGATAGATTAACTGAACATATGAGATATCTTCGTATGAAAGCTATCTCACCAATCAGTAGAGTTGTTGAAACTTCTGAGATTCCTGAAGCTTCAGCAAGTCCAACTGATAAGTCGATGGTGTCTCAATTACTTTCTGATAATAAGAAAATTATTGAACTACTCACTTCAGTTGTGGAAGAATCTGAAAAAACAAAACAATATACTACATCAAATATTTCACAAGATTTAATTGAAACTCACGGTAAATTTGTTTGGATGTTAAGGTCGTATTTAAAAGAATGAAAAAGAAGACTTTCAATAAATTAATTCAAAAACCTTTAAGGTTTCATCACCAAGATATTCATGAAGAACTTGATAGTATAAAATTAGAATTATCAGAGATTAGGAGATTATTGGAAAATGTTAATCGTGAGAT